>JACCDP011142600.1_pt1 | contig 15286 bp, 16 predicted proteins | sample 7445841 | NCBI WGS metagenome assembly JACCDP01 (sample SAMN15323441, study PRJNA562643) | freshwater metagenome | isolation source: river surface water | place: USA:Blue River Watershed | collected 2017-08-17 | reverse complement strand
CGAAGCTGGCTCCTTCCGATTTCACGAGTTCGCCGATGCGGTCGAGCACGTCGAGGCGCGCGACCTTGGCCGGCTCGCGTTTCTCGGGGTCTTCCATCGTGCCATAGGGTTTGCCGAGCTGCCAGTCGGCGGTGTGGATGAAACGGGTGGGCATGCCAAGACTCTGCCTCTCCGGGCCGCCTTCGCCAGCGTATCTTGACCGATTTTGAATATTTATTGGAGCAATCTAGAACTTGCCTCAACTCACCTGTCGGACAGTCTGGCCCTATGAGCGATACCCCCTCAGGCGTGACCTATTGGCAGTGCTGGTGGAAGGCCACTTGGATTATCTTCCTGGTGCGTTGCGTCCTTGGCTTCCTGAACGGAGGCGAGAGCGGTCTGGCTTATGCCCTCGGCGGTGCGCTGGTCCTTGCGCCGATCTCAGGCCTCATCGTCGGTGGCATCATCTACGCCATGCGTAAGAAGTAATTTCCTCATGCAAGAGACTTCAAGTATCTCCAAGTCGCTTCGTATCGAGCCCGCTGTTTTCTGGGCAGCTCTTTCTGGCGCTTTGATCATCGGGTGGCTCGCAGGCTTGGCACCGGATTATCTTGGAGGGTTCGGTCGTTTCATCCTGTATTGGTTATTGCTGCCTATCAGTCTCGGTGGACTGGTTTACGGAATCGTCATAGCAATCAAGGCAGAGAAATTTTATAGTGTTCCATCAGCAATTGAACCTAAATCATTTGTGCTGGCCCCGGAGGAATTAACCCGATGGCGTAGCATCAAATCGGGCATGGAGCGTCATGAGGTCATTGCTATCATCGGACAGCCTGATGGACCTCCTGTCGCTGTAGATTTGTATTTGATCGATCTCATTGATGCGCCTCGTGATTATCTGGGAAAGATAGTCTACAATTGGGGGAATGGCAGGATTTGCTTCGAGCCTAATGGCGGTCCAGTGTTTAAGGTAGAAATACCTGAGTACATCTGATGTTTAATCCCTGACCCCAGACCTAAACCTAGGCCGCATGGAACTCTGGCGTCTGACATCTTATGTCTCCAACTCGGCCGAGGCGCCCCGGGCGATGGATGGCGAAGCCATTCTCATCGGCGGCATGGCACTGGTCGGCGTCTGTGGATTCTACCTGGGGCAGATTCGGGCCAAGGCCGGAGAAATCGGGCAGAATGCCGTCTTGAAGCCCCTTTTGGTGGCCTTGTTCGTCTGCCTCGGCATGACACTTGCGACGCAAGCGGTCGGTCGGGCGACCTATGGGTATGTCGCTGAAGGAGAGCGATCGGGTTCAAGCTTCAGAAGGGCCGCGACCCAAGGGGCCGTTCGTTCCTTAGGGAGTTTCAAGAAAGGCAAAGGCTTTGTCTTCATCGCGGCGGTCTTCGCCTTCCTTATGTTGATCGGCGGAGGGTACGCATTCACGGCTATCCAGCTCCCCCTTTGGGGCCATATGATCGCTTTCACGGTCGGCGTCGGCATCACCGAGGAGCTTTGCAAGCTGCTGGCGGTATCTGTCCTGCTGATGCCATCTTTGATGATATTCAGATGCCGGGCCAGCTTGCTTCCCTATGTCATGGCGGGTCTGGCGTTCGGGGTCGGCGAGTCGTTCATTTACTTCAGCAGCTATTCGGACGCAGGCTTGGACGTGACGATATACCTGATCCGCGCCATCTGGTGCGTCACTTTGCACATATGCTGGACCGTCATCGTCGGGAAGCTGATCATCGACACCTTGAAGGAGACGCCGACACCGGAAGAATTCTTCTCCTCCAAGTTTTTTGATGTCCTCCTGCTGATCCTGCCCGCGGCCGCCCTCCATGGCATCTACGATGCCTTCTGTATGCATGATAACCTCATCGGCGGCCTCATCGTGGGGATGATCTCAATTGGCTGGGCGTTTGAGATTTTCACTCAGTATATCGAACCCGACCCCGCTGCCTCGTCATCAGAAGGCTGATGATTCTCGTCACCTGTTCATCAATGATGATTTAATTCATGAGAGAGGTCATCAATGAACAACCAGTCCCATCAAGGGCGTACAGCCGATTCATCTTCGTGGCCTTAATCGCTGCCGCGGTCGGGGGCCTTGTCGGGGCTTTGCTTTTTCCTGCCGTAGAAACCCGGTTCGTCGAGCGACGTGTCGAAGTCCCGGTCGAGGTGATCAAATATGTCGATCGCCGGATGGAGGTGCCTGTCGACCGCGTTATGGATCGTGGCGTCACTGGTTACGCTGGCGGAATTGCGCCAAATTCAGGAAGCTATGTCGGCCGGCATGAACAATGGATTCGAGTCAATAAAGGTATGAGTCAGCGCCAGGTCTTTGATATCCTCGGCAAGCCTGATGGTCCGCCGGAAGAGCATGGTCTTTCTATCCTGTATCGATGGGGCAGCGGGGTCGTTGTGTTCGGCAGTTTTGCTGATGGCCGACTGGCAGAGCAGATATCTCCCCCTTAATGGAGCTTTTCGTTGGAAGTTAGATGTCCCTTGTTTGGAGTCGCGCAAGTGGCCTTTAAGTGTGCTGTATTTGTCTATTGAGTGGGATGGCGTAGTTAGATATGGGGTATTTCTATGGTAGAAATTGAAGAAACAGAACAAGCCAACAATGGGGGCGTCGGACGTCGCACGCTCGCCTTGTTGGTTGCTGTCGCCTTAGGCGGCTTCTTGGGTTCCATCTTCTTTCCCACCGTTGAAACCAGGTTTGTCGAAAAGCGCATCGAAGTGCCGGTCGAAGTTGTCAAGTACGTCGACCGCGTCGTCGAAAAGCGCGTCGAGGTTCCGGTCGAACGGGTGGTCGAAAAGCTCGTCGAGAAACGTATCGAGAGCCCAGGTGATAAGGCCGTGATCAAGTACGTAAGTGACCGGACTTTGCAGGTTAATGGAAAGCCCAGTTATGTAATCAGTGAAGACCGACTTAAACTATGGAACCAGATTAAAAAAGGCATGACGAGGCAGCAGGTGGTAGATGTTCTAGGTCCGCCCGATGGCCCCCCGTCTCAGACGATTTATGGCGTCATTTTCCGATGGGGTAATGGGGATGTGCATTTTGCCTCAATTGGTGGCGGAGGGTTGGTGACAAACGTCTCGCCGCCAGAGTGCTAAAATCCAAATCTTTCCTGCAGATTTCCTTCAACGTCATCTTACGATCTTATGCAAGAGCCTCAGCCCCGGGATTACATGATCAAGACGCAGTGGAAGGCACCCCATTATGGCGTGGGCGCAGGTCTTCTGGTCGTGGGCCTGATTGCTGGACGCGCCTTCTTCCCCTTGGAGGTCCCGAAGGCTTTCATCGTCGAAAAAGAGAAGCGTGTCGAGGTTCCTGTCGATCGCATCGTCGAAAAGCGTGTGCCATTCGAAGTCATCAAATACGTAGATCGCATCGTCGAAAAGCGCGTCGAAGTCCCTGTCGAGAAGAGGGTGGAAGTGCCGGTCGTCAAAGTCGTGGAGAAGATGGTCGAAGTCCCCGTCGATCGTATCGTCTACCGCGACCGTATCGTGGAAAAGACAGTACCTTACGCCGCGCCCGGTCTGCGAGCCTGGCGGCAAATTACCAACGGAATGACGCGTCAGCAGATTCGGGCTTTGTTGGGCGAGCCTTTGAAGATCAGCGCTACGGGTCTCGAGGAGTGGTATTATTGTGACGATCAGCTTGGTGCCTTTGTTTGGTTTAATTCTCAGGGCGTATGTGGATGGAGGGAGCCTCGTTAAGGTTCAGCGGTTACTTAATCGCAGTGGTACCCGCACGGGACATTGGCCCTGCCGTTTTTTACTCCTTTTTTCATTTACCTTAAGCTCATGATTATTCCCCAGATGAAAACAGGTCCTCTCCCTGTTCGTAATTCTTTAGGATTCCTCCCTGTGCTCGGATACAGTGCAATTTGGCTGATAATCGGAGGATTCGCTGGCCGTTATCTTTATCCTGAGACCGTTGAGAAGGAGGTCGTAAAGACCGTCGAAAAAGTGGTGACGCAGCGCGTCGAGGTTCCCGTGGAAAAATCGTCTTTAGGGATGTGATCAAAGAGGTGGAGAAGATCGTCGAAGTGCCCGTGGAGAAGATCGTCATCAAAGAGATCTCCGTGCCCGTCCCGATGAAGCCTGCGAAGATACAGCCAGAGCCAGTCGTGAGAGAGTCCGGTTGGGATTCCATCCGTAACGGGATGTCCCGGTCGGAAGTCGCAGCTTTGTTGGGCGAGCCGGCCAAAGTCCATTCGGAGGATGATAAGGTTGTCTGGTACTACGAAGAAAAAGGCCAGGGCGTGCTTTTCGTTCGCTTCAAGGTCGGGGGGCTTTTCGGAGCAGACAAGGTTGACCTATGGCTGGCTCCGGATCGCCGACCGGTCCCGAAACCGAATGCCGGAGCCAAGCTGCACGCTATGGCGAAGAAGGCCATGGAACATGGTAATGCGCCCTTGGCGTTGGTCTACGCCCAGTCTGCCTTGGCCGTAGAACCGAACAGCTCAACCATCAAGGAGCTCGTCCGTGAGCTCCTTGCCAGGGTCAGCGCTCAACCTCCTCCGCGCTGAGGTGGGGTGTCGCTCAGGATTCCTCTGGTGCGGTGACGTAATAGTAGAAGCCAAGCAGGATTAGTGGTAGGAAGTAGATTAGGTATGGGAGGGCGAAAGTGACTGAGGCAAGGCTAGCATATGCGTAATTGGCAACCAGTGCGGAGCCCATCCATGTGATTGAGGTGACACACAGAGGGGTGATTTCTCGGCCAGCAACGCTCGTCTTGTGGTCTTCGAACCAGAGCATGGCTATGGCGCCAATGGTGAAAAGTAAGAAGCGCGATTCGCCGGCCTCGACACTTACCTTATCTTGCTTGTGATGATAAAGTGCAAGAGATAGGCAGCTTAGCATGCCGACGATTGGACTAAGGTAGACACATGATGGCTGTGACTTTCGGTCGGGCTTTGTCTTCGCATCTGCTTCACTAATCAAGGTGATCGTGAATTGCGCCAGCAGCAGTATCGCTCCGAATGCTGACAGGGCATAGCATAGCGAGCTTACCGTCGTTGAGAACGTCGGATTCTTCGATGAAGCCAGCAAGAAGATGAGAAATGCTATTCCCATCAGGGACGCGAGCATCACCGTAGCACGTACGGTTCGTTTTGTCGCGTAAAGGATGGCAGGCCTGCTATAAAGGCCGTCACTTGAGCTTAACGGTATGGCGATGGCTACAAGTAACCCAAAGAGCTTGAAGAGGCCCTCGAAGAACCCCTTAAGTCCGTCTTCTGTTGGCCACATCATCGGAATCATAGTCATGACGCTGAGTAAGTAGGCGACCGCCGTCAGGGACGAAGCTATGCCAATGAGCGGGTTGGTGCCTTTGTATTGAATGATTTCTTCTTTCATTTTTGTTAAAATTTAACGCTCAAACTCCTCCGCGCTGATCGTGGGCGTGCCACCGGCGGCATACCCCCTCGTGACGATTTGGTAGAAGGTCAGTGATAGGATTTCGTTTGTGCCTATGACCTTGGGGTCACCTTTGTGAAAACTGCTGGAAGATCCGAAATAGTAGACGGGGCCTCGCCATTCATTGGCGGGGCCGGTGGCGTATTTCACCAGATAGCTACCGGAGGGGAGCTCCAGTTCATGGCTCTCTTGGACCCGCAGGTAGATCGTCGCCACGGTGGCTCCGTATCCGTTGAGCACCTTCACGTATGCGGGAGTCGGCAGATGATTGATGAGTTTGAGGGCTGCGTCAGCCCCGATGAGATTCGATTGTCCCTGAATCCCCGGGAGCGGCTCAGCCTGGACTGGGTTGCTGTCGAGGATCTGGGCGCGGGTGAGCGGGGGAGGTGAGGGCGGGACGTAGACGGGCTCCTGGCGGACAGGGGTGGGGGCCGGATTACGGTTGTAGGCTGACTCGCGGTCCGTGGGTGGGTCACGGCGGACAAACCCCGTCTCCGGTTGGCTGAGCACAGGCGCGGTGTTGCGCGTATCCGTTTTGATCATATGCGTGACGCTGATGATCAGCAGGCCTACGATCATCGCCACGCAGCCTAGTGATTTGCGGTCAGTGCTCATTGCCGGCTGGCTTGAGTTCCACCTTGGTGCATACCCCCGTAGCTGTTTCGGTGACGGAGAAACCCATCATCCCGTGTTCATCGTAGTAAAAAACGAGCTGCATCTCCGCGTTCGGCGTCCTGCAGTGTAGTTCTCCGCTCCAGATCGTCGTCACGTATTCGGGGTTGGCTTCTTCGATGGCTGACTGGGTCAGGCTGAACGTGGGGGAGTAGCCCCTGGCATCCGCCTTGATCTTGAAGGTTCTTCTGAACGGGAGCTTTTCGCCTTTCCTGATGATGGTGACGTTGGTGGACTCCCCGGTAAGCCAGTTCGTGTAGATAAGCCCGAAATAATGAGGAGCGAGGAGCGTGACTTCTATTTGGTTGGCTGGGACGGCTTGCGTCGTCCTGAGTGTTCCTCCGCCTGCTTTATGGGCGGCGTAAATGGCCGCGCCTAGCGCGACCGCTTGATCGGGAGTCTTGACCATAGGCTTCTTTCCGAAGAGGCGCTCGACGGATGATTGGAGCGCTGGGAAACGCGAGCCTGCTCCGACCATGAATACCTCACGGATTTCTGATTTCTTGACGTGTCGGGCGGCATCGTCGGTGCCGCATCTCAGGAGTTGCTCGCAAGCCAGCTCGGCTTGGAGGGCCAGGCGATTTATGCCTGATTCGAATTCCTGTCTTGTGACATCGATGGGCATTGGGCCTTATTTTGCGGACACGAGACGCACTTGAACGTTTGACCGCGTGCAGAGTGAGTTGACGTTACTTGCGACGGCCAGCTTGTCGAAGTTGCAGTCGACGGCGTCGAACTCGTCACCGGTAATCTGCCTGAACTTATCCGCGATGATCCTTAGGAAGGCGTTATGGAGGTCCTTTTCGCCTAGCTGCTGGACGCCTTCTTGGGAGAGGACGGTGATGGTGTTGCCGATCGATTCGATGAGCGACGCGTTGAAGGTGGTGGCGCCGAAGTCATAGATGAGGAACTTTCCATTAAGCGCGAAGTCCGTGGCGTAGTAGAGGGCGGCGGCCGTCGGTTCCTCGATAAGGTAATCCACTTTGATGCCCGCTCTCTTCGCGGCTTCTTTGGTGGCCTGCTTCTGTTCTTCGCGAAAGTTAGCGGGCCAGGTTATCGCCACGTGAGTGGGTTGGCCGAATTGCTGTACGTAATCTGAGACGACCTTCTTGAGCACTAGGGCGGTTAGCTCGGTCGGCGTCACCGCATGGGAGCCGACATTCCATGTTCTCCCGGAGCCCATTTCCCTTTTGAATTCGGCGAATACATTAGCCGTGCCGGTGCCCAGGAACTTCTTGGCTTCGGAGCCAATGATGATGTTGCCCATGTCGTCGACCTGGACGACTGCGGGCGTATGGTCACTGCCTTCGCAGTTATTCGTAATCTCTGGCATCCCGGACCCGTCAAACCGAGCCACCCTTACTTCGGTCATCCCTAGGTCTATGCCGATGATGTTAGTCCGGCGATCGTCTGGTTCGATCTCGCGCATGGCTCAATCTGCCTGCAGGTTGAGCTGCGTCTTCTTGCCGGTGCCGATCTCGTGCAGGACGCATTCCATCATGCCGTTGGCGTCGTAGGAGAAGGTCACTTCGATGGGTTCTCCGGCGTGGCCTCGCGGGTTGATGGGCACGTATTTGTTGTGCAGGATCTTGACCTTGGTGATGTCGCGCTCGGAGCGGGGCGACTGCGTGATGATGAGCTGGATGCCGGTCTTGTTCTCGCCTTCGCTCGTGTGGAAGCGGCGGACCGTCGAGTAGGGGACGGGCAGGCCCTTGTCGATGAGCACGCGATTGAAGGTGGAAGTCACGGAATACGGCTCGTGGAGGCCGATGCCGAAATAGTGCGGCGTGATGTCGATGACCTTCACCGTGCCGATGGCCTTCCGCTGAAGCTGGGTCAGCTTCGAAGGATCCGTCTTGATCGCGGCGTAGATGGCCACTCCGCGGGCGACGGCGTGGTCGGGCTCGCGGATGATCGGCTTCCGGCCGAAGAGCTGCTCGACACTGGCCTGCAGGGCAGGGATGCGCGAGGTGCCCCCGACCATGAAGACCTCGCGCAGGGAGGAGCGCTCGATGCTGTTGGCCGCCAGCATGTCCAGGCAGGCCTTTTCCGCTTGTTGGATGAGCGGGCGGATGGCCTCTTCGAACTCCGTCCGGGTGATCGTGAGCTTGACCGCGCCGTGCAGGATGGAGACCACGCGGATGTCGGTGGAATCACGGGTGCTGAGGGAATGCTTCGGCGATTCCACGTCCAGCTGGGTGAAGCTGCAGTCGACCCGGTCGAAGTCGCCGCCGGTCTGGGCCTTGAACTTCCTGGCGATGATGCCGAGCATGGCGGCATCCATGTCGGCGCCGCCGAGCCGAGCCACCCCTTCGGAGAAAATCACGCGGACATCGTGCCCTTTGACCTCCACGACCGTGACGTCAAAAGTGCCGCCGCCCATGTCGTAGACCAGGAAGATCCCGTTGAGCTTGAGGCTGAGCGTGTAGTAGAGGGCCGCAGCGGTGGGTTCGTTGATGAAGAACTGGACGTTGAGCCCCGCGCGACGGGCAGCCTCCTGGGTGGCCACCTTCTGACGGTCGGTGAAGTTTGCAGGCCAGCTGATGACGGTCGTATCCGGTTGGCCGAACTGCTGGACGTAGTCGGACATCACCTGCTTGAGCAGGTAGCCGCTGAGATCCTCGGGCGTGATCGACCGGCCATTCACCTGCCAGGACTGGCCGCTGCCCATCTCCCGTTTGAATTCGGAGAACACCTGGTCGTGGCCGAGTCCGACGAGCTTCTTGGCCTCCTTGCCGCAGACGATGACGCCGTCCGGTTCGACGTGGATCACGGAGGGCGTCAGCTGGTCGCCGTCGACGTTGTTGGTGCTTTCCGCCGTACCCGTGTCGTTGAAGCGCGCCACCAGGGTGGTGCTCGTGCCTAGGTCGATGCCGACGATATTTGCCATACGACGGAATAAGATTCACGTCTTCCCGGAACAAGTGCAAAGAGCCTGCGAAGACGCTCTATTGGCTTTAAAATAGGGAAAAACCTTGATGCAGGCACGGGCTGATCTAGGTTCCGCGCATGACCCCCCAGCTTTACGTCCTGCTTGCATTCTTCCTGGCCGTCGTCGTCGGGATCATCCTCTTGTTCCGCCGGGTCGACCAGTTCGCCACCCAGGCCGAAAGCGCCGCCAAGCGACAGGATGAGGCCGCCGCGGCCCTGCGTGAACACGTCAAGGTTTCCGCCGAAAAACTCGACCAGCGGCTCCAACGTCTGATGGAAGCGGAGGCCAAGGCCCAGCAGGCCTTGGACGTCCTGCTGCGTTCCCAGCATGCGGCCATCGAGGCCAATTCGAAGGCCACCGATCAGCTTGCCGGCGCGATCGCCGACCTGCGTGCGGCCTTGATCGAATCGACCAAGCTCTGAGCGGCGGGGCATGCGCGTCAGCGACTACCTAGGCTACCTCCGGGACATGTCCCGCAAGATCGCTTTCCGAGGCGGTTTCGAGGCATGCCTGAGCCGTCCGGCCGCAGGAGGCATTCCTTCTCTCCACGGCGACGGGCCTGGCGCTTACGCTGGCTTGAGCCGGCCGACATGGCTGGCCCAGGCACGCCAACGCATCGAGACCGATGAGAACCAGGGGGTCTACGTCGGCTACGGCCTGATCGCCGGAAAAGTGACGATCGAAGGACGAGCCCGGACGATCGCCGGACCGCTGATCATCATGCCGGTGGACATGGAGCCGGAGGGGGACGCCGCGGCCGACCTCGAGTTCGAGCATGAAGACACGCTGATCAATTATGACCTGCTGGCGTTGTTGATCCCCGGGGCTGACTCCGTGGCCGACGGCGCGGCTCCCGCCGAGCATACGGTCCTTTTCACGCAGGAGCTTCTACGTGCCATCGCCGAGGCCGAGGCCTATGTGGAGGCCGCCACGGCCAACGGTTTACCCGGAGATCCGGCTTCCTTGGTCCGGGCGGTGTACGGACTGCTGGCGGCCCAGATTCCTGTTCTCGCCCAGTTCAAGCTGACCGAAAAGGCCTGTCCGTCCCCCTCGGCGCTGACGCAACAGGCCGCCTCAGTCGATGGGGAGGCCATCAACTGCCAATACATGTTCATCTCGGTGCGTCCTTCCGAGGTGACCACTTACCAGGCCCTGACCAAGCTCATCAAGCAGACGGAAGGGGAGCATGGCGGGGATGGCGTCGAGAATCCTGTCCTGGCCAAACTGCTGACTTCCTCAATCGAGCAGTCGCGCATCGACCTAGGGCGTGACGAAGGGCTGCGCCGGTCGATCCACGAAGGCCTGATCCCGTTGATTCCTCTTTCCCTTTCGGAGCCGCAGAAGCAGGCCATCGCCGACGCGTGGGCTTCGGACATCAGCTATGTGCAAGGCCCTCCGGGCACGGGCAAATCCCACACCATCACCGCCATGCTCCTTTCGGCGGTCTTGCTCGGGAAGAAGGTCCTGCTCGTCTCGAACAAAAAGGCGGCCTTGGATGTCGTCCGCGAGAAGGTGGAGAAACTCCTTGGTCCGGGCTCGTTGTCGCTCGCCGTCGGAGATGCCGAAGGACGCAAGCAGCAGAAGGCCCGCCTCGAAGACCTCATCTCCCGCGCGGACAACGTCAACGCTCCCGGGGATTTCCAGGAATTGAAACGGAGGGTCGAATCCTTTCGCCAGCAGATCCAACAGAAGCTCGCGGAGATCTATGCGCAGGAGGACGCCGTAGAGATGTATCTCGGCGGGGCCACCTTGGCGGAGGAAGCCCTGACCGCCCTGTGCCGGGCCAGGGAATATTACGTCGACAACTACCGATTGGCGGACCTTCAGGCGACCGGCCTGCAGGGGGGGCTGGTCGTGGACGACGCCTTCGTGAAGGCCGTCGAGACCTGCGCCCGGACCGTCGAGCAGGCGAGGGCTTCCGGGTTGGGATTGCCGCGGACCAAGGCATTGCGAGTACGCGCGCTGCTCGGCTTCACCGCCAATGAACTAGGGGCGAGCTGGCTGCGTACCGTCGATCGTCCGGTCGAAATGCTCCGTCGTCTGGACGCCTACGTGAAGGCCTTGCGGGCCGCCCATCAGCTCGCCCGGATGGAGGGGCGTCTGGACAGGCAGGTCGGGGAAATCCGCAAGCTCATCGAGATCAAGCGTCGGGAGCACGAATCGCTCTGCGGGCAATTGATCAAGGCGCAGCTCGAGATGATCCGCCTAGCCAAGGCTTCCGAGCATCTTGCCGACCTGCAGCGTTTCAAGCAGGTCTTCTTCTTCCGCAAGCCATCGCGGCTCAAGTCGATCTTCGCCACGACCAAGGTCGCCAACGCCCTCACCGCGGCGCCTTTGTGGGCGGCCGAAATCAAGGACCTCAGCGCGGTGTTTCCTTTCGAGCTCGGCCTGTTCGACCTCGTGGTGGTGGACGAGGCGAGCCAGGTGAACATCGCCGAACTGATCCCCGCTTTCTATCGAGGAACCCGTTTCTGCGTCGTCGGCGACGACCGGCAGCTAGGTTTGGGAGCGGCCGGCTTGTTCGCCTTGAACCGGAACTTCGAAAGGCTCGCCTGGGAGCGTCACTGTTCGGGCGTGGCCTATGAGACGGCCAAGACCCGCAGCATCCTGGTCACCGAACATTCGATCTTGGACCTCGTCCTGCGCAGCCCTTATTCGGCCCAGCTTCCCCAGGTGATGCTGGACGAGCATTTCCGTTCCCGCCCCACCTTGGCGGCCTTCACCAGCGAGGAGTTCTACTCCGACGGCGGCGGTCTCAAGGTCATGACCGAAACGGCACGTAACCTCGGCAAGGGTGCGTTCCGCGCCATCATCACCGGCGGAGCCCGCCGTGGTAACCAAGGAATCGTGGACGCCGAAGTGAACAAGGTCCTGGAGGTCCTGAAGGCCATCGAGGATGGTTCGGCCTATCAGCTCGGGGGCGTGCTCGAGGGTCAGTCGTCACCCGCCAAGCCTCACTCCGTCGGAGTCGTTTCCTTCACGCGCGACCAGACGTTGGAGATTCGCGAGCAGACCATGGGACGTTTCAAGGCCTTGGATCTCATCGTCGGCACCCCGGAGGAACTGCAAGGCAATGAACGAGACGTCATCCTGCTGACTTTCGGCCTGGGGGCCGGAACGCGTTACGCAAAGGCGCACTACGAGAACGCCAACCGTTTCAACGTGGCGACCAGCCGCGCGCGATTGTTCACGGTCGCCATCCTGGGAGAGGAGCCAAGGACCGCGGAGCGACTCAAGCGTTACCTGAACCTGAGCGACTCGACGCAAGGCGCGTTTTCCCTGCCGGCCTTCAAGCCCGAGAAAATCGTCGGTGAGGCCAGGAAGCTCCTGTCGTCGGAACTACAGCGGTATGCGCAGGGCAGGTCGGCGCGTGTCGGCGGCGCAGGTTTCACCTTGCATGCCGGGGTCAAGGCCTGCGGTCAGGATGCGATGGATTTCGTCGTCATCAATCACGTCGGCGGCAAGGGCGTGCACGTCGAACTCGATGGCGCTCCGGGGTACTCGCTCGCCAAGCATTACCCCTCTTTGCAGCGTGAGCGGGTGGCCGTGCTGGGTCGGGCCGGCTATGGTATCCTGCACCTGCGTCATGCGGACCTTTACGAGGGCGGTTGGCTTAGGTCCGGCGACTCCCTGGATGCGTTCCGCCTCCGCTTGGAAGCGGAGCTGGATGCGCACCTTCTGCTCCGTCAGAGCTGAGACTGGTAGACGTTGCGCAGCCTGCGGATCGCCAGCAGGGCGGCTTCGCACTTCGCCTTGGCCGGAGCGGGAAGCTGATTCGTCATCCGCCCCTTCCAGCGGGTTTCCTCCGCGTCGAGGAAGGCGAGTCGCTGGCGAGGGGGCAGGTTCAGGTCGACGCCGATGAGGATTTCATCCTTGGACCCGACGGGAGGTGGAATCGCAGCCGTAGGCCGGGGGGTGCCAGGGGTGGGCCGGGGGGTCGGTTGCGTCGTGGGCTTAGGGGGCGTGGTGGGCGGCGGAGTCGGCTTGCGGCCGGTGAGGATCTCTTCGCGGATTTCCGCGATGATCTCGAGCATGCGGCGACATTGGGCGCGCTGCGTATCGTCGCGCACCGACTGCATGCGGGCGTTGTATTTGGCGAATTCGGAGGTGAGCTGGGCGAGCTTGCGCTCCTTAGGCCAGGCAGGGTCGATTCCGAGAAGCCTTTCCTGCTCGGAGGCGTTGGCCGAACCCGAGGTCGCGGCGGTCAGCTGGATCGGTTTGAGGTGCTTGTCCTCGAGCTGCTTGTAGGTCTCGTCGGGAATCGCGAGCAGTCGGGCTACCTTCTGCAGGCAGGCGACCTCGGAACTGGTCACTTTCTTGTCCGCGGCGACGATCTCGAAGGCCAGTCCGATGGTCATGCAGCGCAGTTCCATGGGCAGTGACTTCTGTTGCAGGCAAGCTCGGTGAAGTCGGTCTTCGGAAACACCTCGGAGCGAAATCTGGATCTCCGTCTCCATCGCCCGGTCGATCGCCGACGACATCTCGGACGGCATCCTCTTGACGAAATCAGTCTTCCAGCGCCGCAGGGTCGCGAGTTCCCGGTTGTCCAGGTTGCCGTCGCCGAGCGCGCAGAAGGCTCCGACGGTCATGCTGGCGGAGAGGGCGTCGAGCATCTCTTGAAGCTTACCTTGGCGTGAGGATCCGGCATCACCCGAGGAACCGTTCGAACCCGGCTGGGAGTCGAAGTAGAACTTCAACCCCAGTATCAGGACGACGAGACCGATGATGTAGCCCATCAGGCGGGAATCAGTTGCCGGGCTTGAGGTCGACCTTCGTCACCTTGCCGGTCTTCACGTCCTCGAAGGAACACTGCATCGTGCCGTTGAGGTCGTAAGCGTAGATGACCTTGATCGGCTGTCCGGCCGGGCGGCCGGAAGGGAGCTCGAGCGAGCCCTCCCAGATCTTGGTCACGAACTCGCAGTTCTTCTCTTCGATGGCGGACTGGCTGACGTCGCAGTTAACCTTGGTCTGGTTATCGCTGACGGTGTAATAGGTGCGCTCCTCGCGGCAGGGGAGCTTGGTGCCCTTGCTGATGACGGTGTCGTTGAAGACTCCGCTGTTGTCTTCGCTCAGCACGCTCGTGCCGAAGAAGTGCGGGGCGATCAGCGAGACGTCGATGTCCGCGACGGCGCGGGCCTGGAGGGTGTTGAGCGTGCCGCCGCTCGCCTTGTGGGCGGCGTAGATGGCGGCGCCCATGGCGATCGCCTGATCGGGGTTCTTGACCTTCGGCTTCTTGCCGAAAAGACGTTCGACCGATGCCTGCATCGCGGGGACGCGGGAGGTTCCGCCGGCCATGAAGATCTCCTTGATGTCGGATTTCTTGACGTGCTGAGCGGGGTCGTCCTTGCCGCAGCGCAGGACGTTTTCGCAGGCCATCTCCGCCTGGGAGACGAGGTGCGAGATGCCGGCTTCGAATTCATCGCGGCTCACCTCGATGGCGATGGGCCCGTGCTTGCCGGAAACGAGGCGGATCTGGACGACAGGGCGGGTGGAGAGGGTGTGCTTGTTGCTTTCGACGGCCAGCTTGTCGAAGTTGCAGTCGACGGCGTCGAATTCGTCGCCGGTCTTGGCGCGGAACTTTTCGCCGATGATCTTCAGGAGAGCGTTGTCGAGGTCCTTGCCGCCCAGCTGCTGGACGCCGTCCTGATAGAGGACCGTGATGTTGTTGCCATGCGCTTCGATGAGGGTGACGTCGAAGGTGCCGCCGCCGAAGTCGTAGACGAGGTACTTGCCGTCGAGCGCGGTATCGGTGGCGTAGTAGAGGGCCGCGGCCGTGGGTTCTTCGATGAAGTACTCGACCTTGAGGCCGGCGCGGGCGGCGGCGTCCTTGGTGGCCTCACGCTGCTCGTTGCGGTAGTTGGCGGGCCAGGTGATGACGACGCTCTGGGGCTGGCCGAACTGCTCGGCGTAGTCGGAGACGACCTTCTTCAGGAGGAGCGCGCTCAGCTTGACCGGCGAAACGGTGTCAGCGCCGACCGGCCAGGACTTGTCGGTGCCCATCTCGCGTTTGAATTCAGCGAAGACGTTGGCTGTGCCGGTGCCCAGGAACTTCTTGGCTTCGGAGCCGATGATGACGTTGCCCGCGTCATCGATCTGGATGACCGAAGGGGTGATGGGGTTGCCTTCGACGTTGTTCGTGATCTCGGGCTTGCCGGCTTCGTTGAAGCGGGCGACGAGCGTGGTGGTGGTACCAAGGTCGATACCGATGATGTTGGCAGGTTTGTCGGACATGGGGGTCAGTTGGAGGGGGTGGAGGGGGTGTTATCGGCTGCAGGGGCGGG
>JACCDP010121566.1_pt1 | contig 15286 bp, 20 predicted proteins | sample 7445841 | NCBI WGS metagenome assembly JACCDP01 (sample SAMN15323441, study PRJNA562643) | freshwater metagenome | isolation source: river surface water | place: USA:Blue River Watershed | collected 2017-08-17 | reverse complement strand
TGCCATCAACTATCGGCAGGGTGTACTCCGTGTTGACGTTAATCTGAGATAAAAACTTCATAGTTTACCAGCCTAATATAGTATAAGCAAAAGTACAAAAAAGAAAGGGGAGACTATTGCCTCCCCCGTCTTGAGTTGTGATACTCAGTTATTATGCGTTTTGAGTATCAGGAGCGTCTCCGCTTTCAGAACCACCAACCACGTCACCAGTTCTTCTAGAAGGAGTCAAGATGATGTAGTATGCGTTATCGGTTACTGCGCTTGCGAAGGTTACAGTAACAGTGTTTACCGTAGGGCGAGCAACATCAACGAACACAGTCTCCTGGTTTGAGTATTGAACTACCTGCGCCATAACAGCCTTCGTGCCGAAGTTGTGCGTAACGGTGTATACATTCCCTGCCTTGGAAACAACGCCAGTCTGTGCGGGGTCAAGGCTGAAGTGCTTCGGTGAACCGAGCAGGCTAGCGATGGAATCAAACGTGGCACGCTTAACAACTCCAGTCTGTCCTACGGCATTGTCGTAGACATAGAAGAAATCATCCGTTCCAGGGGTTACAGTCGGTACATTACCGATGTGGAATGGCTGGTCAACAGTAGAGAAGCGGTCAGCACTCTCATCCCAGATGAACGACACATTGGAACTAGTTCCACGCTGCACTTCAAATCCTGCGTTCTGCGATGGAGTTCCAACCTCGTCAGCGTTGAGTTTGATGATTGCATCGCCGATGTTAACCTCGTTAGAGTTTACGCTCGTGGTCGTACCCGTAACGATAAGGTTACCCTGAATCGTGATAATTTCCTCATTCGCTTGGTTTACCGTGCGGATAATCGGAGCGTTCTGCAACTGACCGCCAGGGCCCCACATCATAATGTTGTACTGCGTGAGGGATGCGTAGTTCTTAAAGCGAATAGCGTCGGCAGTAACCTCAATACCAGCATCAGTGGTAGCTACAACATTAAGCGTAACACCAGCGGTCAATTCACCACCGCCAGTCAAACCATCGCCTGCCGTTACGTTAAGGCCAGTGTGGTCCGTGTTGCGAGTGTTGGTGATGTCAAGCTGTACGGTGTCAGCATTTACCGTGATACCAGTACCAGCTCCAACATTGAGGGTAACTGAACCGCCAGCACCTCCACCAGAAAGACCGTTTCCAGCGATTACCTCTTGGATGTCGCCCTTGATGTCAACCCAAACCGTTCCATTGTAGAAGAACATTGAGTTGACGGTGGTATCGTAGTAAATCTGACCAGATACGGGGTTGGTCGGGGCATTGAGTGAGTTATGAATTCTGGGCTCGATAATCTCGAGCTTATTCATATCTATGGGCGAGAAATAATTAAGTGCCATAGTTGTTAGTTGAAGTATGCCTTGCCACTAAAGGCTCCAGCGAAGGTTAAACGAACAGTGTTGTTGTCAATGTATTCGACCTCGCCGAACACAAGGTTATCCATAGCGTCAACCACCGTAACCGAGGTGCGCTTGTTTAGATTGTGCGTCACGTTCCAGGTAGCCTCAGCGGTTCCCTGTACGTGCGTATAGTGAGCATCACCACCGCCTCCAGTAACTCCTTTTACAGAAAGAGAAGTTGTAGGAGTTGGGATAATGACGGTAGTAGCGGGAGCTTCCTGCGTTACCTTGACGTTTAAAGTGTCGCCACTATTTATAATGATATCACTCATTCTGTAACGTCCTCGTTAACTCTGAATCTTCCTCTAAGCCACGTCTTAACAGAGCCAGCATTGGTGCTCTGCAAGTCATAAACGTATACTCCGCCATTTACTCCAGCCATCGTAGCTGCCGTAGCAGAAATAGTCAATACGCCACTTTCGTTTGCAGAATAGGTGAAGTTCGTGTCGTTAAGGATAGTTGTTGGCGCAACGTCGTCGTCACGCACGTCCATCTTCCAGACATACCCAGTGAGGCTCAATGGAGCGCCAAGCTGGTCTTCAAAAGTTACCTGCAGCGTAAACGTATCACCCTTTCTGCAGGTGATGTTTACACGTTGGGACGTGTCTAAATTAACGGTTAAGTCCTTGGCCATATACGTATAATGTGGTCTACCTTTGCAAAGATAATACATTAGAAAATGGCAAAATTGAAGAGCGTAACCTATTTACATAGGCCGTTCCTGATGCTTTTCCCAGAGAAGGTCGGAGACAACTACTTGACTTTCTATCGCAACCATCTGTTCGCAACGGCAGATGAGCTGCATATCACGCCTCAAGACCTTGAGCTTATGGTGTTCCTATACCCACTTGAGTTCTTTTCTCGCAACTGGGTAAAGGAAAACTACCGATGCACCCAGTATTATATAATGCACGCATTTCAGCGGCTCAAAAAGGAAGGCTACATCGAGCTTATCGCTGGTCGTGGCACCCACTACGAGGCAGAAGGCCAGACACGTGTCCTCGACTCAGATAGGATTACCCTAACTTCCAAAGGTAAGAATGCAGTTAGGAAGCTATATCGTGAGGTAAACAAAGGGCAAAACGCCCCAGTGCCACGATTTAGTCTTCGCTACTTTTACGATGAGCGTAGATTTTAGTTCTGTCTCCCTTGAACATAAGGTTGCTGTTGATGAAGTACTCGTTGTAGCCAACCTTCTTAGCTAGGAACCCCTTTTCTATAAGCTCTACGATTCCCTTGTAGACATCCTTATTGCTGTTGTATCCGCAGAACTCTCTGCAGGAATCCATATCCACAGACACGTAGTCCCTGTTCTTCTCCAGAATAGTCATCAGATAGCACAGCACCTTGACGCCAGCTATCTTGAGGTCTCTGATGTGCATAATGGCCTCATCAAAAACCTTAGTGAACTTTTTCTTATCTAGGTCAAAGAAGCCGAAGTCGGCATCGGTGCCAAACTCGTGCACCTCACCAGTGTCCTTATCTACAAGTTCAAAACCTCTGCTCTTTACACGCTTGTATACGGTATGTATCTCTCGGCGGTCAAAGGGATTGTACTTATATACCTCAACGTCCTTTAAGCCCATAGTTGGAGTAGTATATTCCGTCGTCGTATCGCTCGTCTGCAAAATACAGCCAGCACATCTTTACCACTCCGCCTTCTAGTTTGATGGGTATGCGTTCTCTCCTGTACCACGTTGGGTGTCCTTCGAGCATATCCACAGACAGAACATCATCGTCTGCGACATTGTACACCTCTACATCAATGTGGTTTCCATCAATGTGTGCTCCCCGTATGACGAATGGAACGCCAGAGATGCACATACGGTATTTCTCTACCGTCTTTCCTTCGCCAACGAATTCAGAGTCTTGGAGAAGGTAGTGATTGCCGTAGCCGCCTTTGAGCGTTCCGTACACAGCAAGAGTTTTCATTGCATTTGATTTTAAACAAAGATAAATAAAAAAGGGGGCCGAAGCCCCCCAACTCCCACACTCAGGGAATTATTTTTTCAGTTCAAAGGTAACCTTTGCCTTGAACTCAAACACAGTGCCGTTGGGGTAGGCGCTGTGCTGAGGGTAGGTGCTGGAACCAGCGAATGCAGAAAGCATATAGTACTTAGCAGGGTATCCGTTGGCGTCAAACAGCTGCTCGAAGGCAGGATTCAACGTAACAGAAAACTTCTGGTAGGTGTCTCCCGTAGTTCCGGGCTCACCAGGAAGCGATACATACGGGTAGATGTTCATTGTTGGGCCACCACCAAGAACGTACAGTGCGTTGTACAAACCAGAGAATGTACCTTGAACAACAGAACCAGCGAATGCTCCACAGCTAACAGAGAAGTCCTTAGTGGCTGCAGCCAGAGAACATCCTACGGTGTTAATAGCAGCATCGTTTGCTACGCTGAGAAGGCTAGCTGGGGTGCTTCCATTAGCATTGTTAAGGTCTCCAACAGGAATATTTGACAGAAGGTCGTACTTAACGGCACGAATCTCGCTGTAGTTGTTGAACAGCGGGTCCCACAGGATAAGCTTAGTGCTCATACCAGGAACGTCAAGGGCACAAACGTACGGGGTGTTTGAGATAACCTTCGTTGAAGAACCAACACCGCCAGCGGTCTGTGCGGTAATGGTCGTCTGCGAAGAGTTGGTGGTCAAGGTGATGTCGTACTCAACGGTTACCGTAGCGGTATTACCAATGGCAGGGCTAGTGAACGTCCATACACCGACATTTGGATTCTGCACACACGTGAAGGTGTACATCAGGCCATCGGCAGGAACACGAACAGAAGTGCCAGCAGCGTATCCGTAGATGGTGCTGTCTGGGTCGTTCGGGAAGACAAAGATGTCAACGCCACTGGTGTTCACCACGTGGGTCACAGAACCAAACTCTGGGTCAGCAAGCTTTACAGCGGTGTTGCCAGCTCCAGCCGTTCCAATGATGTTTACGCTGTTAGCGGTAAGAACCGTAGTCGTTGCGATGGTGGTTCCGTTAGCCGACTTGGTTACTTGAGCAGGGGCGCCAGAAGGAACGCTATCAATGATGTCCTGCATCGTGTAGGGCTCCTGCATTCTATTCATCATAGAACTGCCACGCTCACGGAGGTCTACTTCTTCAGAAATACCAATAAATCTGGTACCTAAGGGGATTTGTGCCATTGTTGTGTTATTTTAAACAAAGGTACTAAAAATCAAAATCGTCCCTTTTAATCAGAAGGTATATAATTAGAATCACAGCCATATAAATGGCAATCGCAACAGGCAAACTCATTTCATTGCAATCTTGAGAAGAATCAGATAACCAATCAAGTCACTGACCGTATCCTCAGTCTCGTCATTCAACCCTCTGTTCTTTATCCTCATTAGCTTATCATCAATTCTGCAAGCAAGGTTATCCACCGCAGAACCACTAGCAAAGATGTTTGCTGGATTCAGAGCAGAATCCCCATAAGCAGCATTCTTCATTAGAAGCAACTCCTTAATAGCATCACACTCCATAGCTATCAGCGCAGCCGACTCACTCTTGCACTGGGGTTCTGCAGAATTCATAAACACACTAGTAGTGGTTAACTCGTCAGTGTAGTACGAGACCTTCGGCTCACTGTACCACCAATCCTTAGCGCTCATAAATAAAGTTGATTTCGTCACCCGGGTCACTCACGATGACCACCTGCGACAGTTGATTCAATTGTTCCATAAAGCAAAAATACCAAATGGTAATTAGTTACCAAAATGGTAACTGCAAATACCAAAATGGTAATAAACCACCCTTGATTATCAGGCTTTTAACCCCTTTGTATCTATATAGTAAAAGAACACCCCCTCTAAGCACCCATTTTTCAAACCCAACACCCCCTCAGTTTTCGGCAGTCGGACCACCCTTTTTGGGATTTACGAGTTTCTTATGGAGGTGTCTCACGCTTTTGTTTTCGAGTGAGTTTTATCTGGAGGTGGGATTATCCCCCGACCCTATACATCATCACCCCCAACCCCAAACGCAAATCCAACCCCGACCCCTTCCCGATTAAGTGTAACGTCCTACACTTTTTAGCTTTTTTAAGTGTAGCAGCCTACACTACTTGCCGTGTTCCCGCCATTTTAGGGCATACAACTGCAATGTTACTTGAATGTTAACGGAACATTAAGTTTCTTGCAGGGGTATAATTATCCCCACTAACCACAATAGTAACAAAAATTTAACGTACAGGTAACATTTGTTTTGTATGGGGATTTTTCTGATGGAATACTCAACATTTAACGTAAACTTAACATTGGGCACCATTTCCTTAACATTGTGTTAATAATGACGCTCTACCTTTGTAGTGTTCAAAATGAGTAACCAAAACGACCACAGCGACCAGGAAAAGTTAACATAAACATAACATACACTTAACACACAATTAACAAAGCGTTTCTACCTTTGTAGTGTACAAAAAGAGATAGGGCAGGCACTTGCGGATGCAAGGCTAACTAACGAACTATGTCTTTGTGTACATCAGAAGCAAGCGAGTAATCGTGAGTAATGAGTATGCTATGTCTAATCTAAACTAAACTTTATTTATTATGAAGGCTATCTTCACATTTCGCCAAAACGGCGAGAAATACACTGCGTGTGTAGAAAAGGGAATTACCATCTTTTACGAGGGTAAATTTAGCCCTAAAAAGTTCGCAAGCGAAGCCCTACCTTATATTGAGGGCTACCTTAAAAGTTCGCCTATGATTAGGCGGAATATGGGTGCGGCCTTATCTATTGAGATAGTAGAGGGCGAGGAAGTGCTAATGAGCAGCAAGGCCGAGCGTAAGGTATTGCTTCGGGATAGCCAAACGGACGGCGCACAAGAGAATAATCGTAAGCACTTGCGCGAAGCACTGCGGTGGTTAGCCATTGAGCTTTAATGCCGAAACCTACCTTCGGGTAGGTCCGTACCGAACGGGCTTGGTACGCTGACGAGGCAGCCCATATACCTATGGCTACACGTGGATTCGTGGGCAACAGAAAAGGTGTGTACATACTGCATCAGATGTGTTCGGCTCAACAAGTAGGGACAAAGGGGCGCGTACTGCCCGAAGTGTACGGACTGCGTATCCATTCGCCTTGAGGGTATGTTGTTACGGTGCGAGAGCATCACGGGCGGAGTGTGCAAGATTGACTCGTAGGCTTGGGCAAAATGCGCCCTATGGCTTGGACTCTTGCGGTCTTTTCCCCTTAATTCGCCGTGACTGCCGCAAGGCATAGCGTAGACCTAAACACTGGGAGTGAGGTTTGTGTTCCGTTTTCCTGTAAAAACGTAGTGGTGCGGTGATGGCACGCGGTGATTGCTCAGTGAGCATAGCGACCTAACTCCGAACACGCCGGGCCGGTCCCCTTGTCAACATAGTCAAGGGCATCTACCTACACAGAGTTGTAGGTGGGTAAAGTACTACGCAAGTTCGCCTTGCGGTCGTATTAGTGTAACCAACCCCAAACATATATTGGGATAGGGTTATATGGGTGCGTTTAGGTGCGATGTATGCAGACCTCCCCTATCAGCAAAAGACAACATACAACACAAAAGGACAGACATACGTGTACCTCTGTGTTGTGTCTTATGGGGTGAATACACCCCCGACTAAATTACTGCGAACCGATTAAGTTCGGGTTTACTATTTAAGCGACAGAATCAGCACCTGTGCGCTTTGTTTCCCTTTGGGTGTGGCGCTTGAAATACGAGCGTAGGCTTCGATGCCCCCACACTCCCAACGTCTTGTCTAATCTAACCTATTTTGTCTATGAATCGTTTTCGTATTATTCTGTTGTCGTTAGGCATCTTGGCTTCCATCGGCAACGCTGCGTTGATTTTCAATGTAGCACCCGAACCAACCACTGCCGTTGTTGTCTTTATTGCTATCCTCGTGATGTCTGCAATTCTGTTTGCTGCTGCTCTGTTTAATGAATTAGAGCCAGAAAATGACTGAGATTCAACAAATAGAGAAGGCCTTGAGTAGCTACCGTTGGTCGCACCCAGAGTCAGAGGAATACAAGTCAGCAGAAGCTTACTTGGAAAGGGTTCACGAGAAGTACGGGACTGTTGATGTCCGATTGATTCAAGAACTAATTAACTGAACTATGAAAACGATTGCAGAAATTGCGGCACGCATAAAAGAACTTGACCTTGAGTACCAACAAGTCCGAAGAGGAAGGTTCACGAGCGAGCTAACGAACGACGAGCGCAATAAAATAATTGCTATCTCGGAATGGGTTGAGAATGACCAAGAAGAAATGTACAAAATCTTCAGCACGATGGGTCGGGTCATATTGTACGGAAGCACATGTGTTTTCGTTTTGGACGACGGCAAAGACAAGTATATGGCTACGTTAAATGATGAGTTCGGAACAATAATCAGCTACCGAACAATCACTAACGAGCAATACAAAGCTTTTGTGTAACGATAAAGGAGACGCGTACTGCCTTAAGTGTGCGCACTGTCTAATCTAACTAAATCTTATCCTTATGAAAGAATATATCTTTCGCTCAAAGACTGGCTCGTTTAGTGGTCAGTTCGTTATCGTTGAAGCCGCCAATGAAAAGCGGGCTCGGCGAAACTTTGCCTTGTTGAATGGTATGGGTCGTTGCCCTAACCATACGGCTGTCGTTGAATTTCCAACCTCTAATCTAATGTAGTTATGTACAAGATTGTTCGTCTTGAAGGAAGTGATAATTACACATCCGTAGAGCTATCGTTTCAAAATGAAAATATAGCAGGTGTCTTGAATGTTGGCGATTTCGTCACAATAAAACGACCGCAAAATCCAAAAATTTCTTGGAATATGGGTGGGGAGATGGATTGGTTTGATGGCACCACTCATCAAATATCAGAGATTAAAATCGACCTATTCCGTGTGAAATCGCACAGATGGGCTTTCTCTTTTGACTGTATCAATCCCGTAACAACTAAACCTGTGGAAAATTTAGAAGAAGGTCAAGTAATTGACTACCGTGGCAGAGCAATTGCCGAAACAGACGCCATTGAAATTACAGATGGCTTTTTCAAGGGACAGCTCATTGACAAAGATGATGCCATCCTTCTTGAGAATGGCGAGTATGTTACTCCTCACGATTCAATCGTTGAGATGGACAATGGGGAGTACTGCCTTGAGCGAGACGCTTCGGATTACGACTACTACCACGTGCTGTATGGTCGCCGCACAGGGTGGCACCACGCTGACGATGTGGTATGGGTAGACAATTGTGGCGAATACTACCACGTTGATTCTGTCGGTGACTATGTGTTTCTGCACTCCGATGGTGAGTACCGTGACTACGAAGAAGAAGAACCAGACTATGTGCGTCACAGCTATCACAGCCAGAGCAGACGAGACCTTTCCTCAGACGAAGCCGAGTTCCGTATTGGCTTCGAGGTTGAGAAAGAAGACCTCGATGTTCTTGAGTCATACGAGCTATCAGAAGCAGACCAAACCAAGTGGTGCCGTGAAGAAGATGGCTCTCTTGATGACGAGTCTGGCTTTGAGTTTGTGAGTCCAATCTTCGACCTTATGACCGATGACTTTGACAAGTCTGTCAACTCCGAGGTTGTGTCTGCTCACATCAACGCCAACTACAGCACCAACTGTGGTGGACACGTTAACGTATCTCGCGATGGAGTCAGTGGTCGTGACTTCTACGACCAAATCGTAGGCTTCGTGCCGCTGTTGTTCGGTATGTATCGTGGTCGCCTTGGTGGCTCTTGGGCTTACTTCCGTACTGCGGACCAAATGCGTGAAGGCTCAAGATACAATGCTGTTCACGTTTGCGACAACCGTATTGAGTTCCGCATCTTCAGCGCTGTTCGTGATGTGAAGAACATCCTATGGCGCCGTGACCTTATGCGTATTATGGTTGCCGAGTGTGACAACAAGCGTGACTTTATGTGGTGGCTTCAACAAGCAATCACTGAAGGTACAGAGCTGCGTAATCACCTACTCAAGGTGTACAATCCTCAGACACTCAACAAGCGCATTATGTGGGCTTGTGGATATGCGGACAAGTTCTATGAGACCAACTCATACCTTGACCTTGAAATCGTGCCGGGCGAGGCACAAGAGAAGAGCCAAGTGCGCTCATCACTCGCCATTTAATTGTCTAATATCTAATCTACTTTTACTATGTGTATTGCAATTCTTAACATCGACACTACTCCCATTGCGGAGTCAGCACTCTACAACTCTTGGATTTACAACGATGACGGCGCGGGTCTTATGTGGGCTCACAACGGCAAGCTGTTTACTCAAAAGTTCCCTAATGATTTCACTCAAGAATCATTTGACGCTTTCTACAAGCGATACCTTGAGGTGCGTAGCTTGACCGACCTACCTATTGGTCTTCACTTCCGCATCGCCACTCACGGTATGTCTACCGAGTACCTACATCCATTCAACATCAGTGACAACGTGGCTATTATGCATAATGGCATCATCAGTGGGTTTGGTACTCGTGAGGTGTCAGACACGGCAGAGTTTGCACAAGTTCTGTCTATGCTCCCACCTTATATGACCGACAGCGTTGCTGGACTTACAAGCAACTTTGCTGTTGAGATTCTAATCACTAATGCGCTCGGCTTTGGCAACAAGGTCATCGCTCTTGACAACGAGGGCGAGTACTTCATCTTCAATGAGGCCGAGGGACATTGGTATGGCACTAATTGGTACTCCAACGATTCATACAAGGCAGCCAAGCGTTACTACGGCAGTACTGCTATGACTCCCCATACCGCCACGGCATCGGGTGTCAAGTACTACGGCTACTCAGATGACTTCTATGATGAAGTTTGGAACAAGGACTATGCATCAACTGCATATACCAATAGTACCGTTGGTAAAAAAAAAGAAAGCGATTGGGCAGAGGGCGTCGATGAGATTGACTCCTTCTATTCGTATCAAGCGTGCTTAACGTGCAATGAAAACGGATACGTTGATATGTATGGTGATTGCGCCAAGTGTGCGAATCTTACGCTCTCTCTTGATGAGATTGAAGAGCAAGAATGGAATGACAGCTTTAAAAAGTAATAAACCTATGAGAATATCTTTTTCTGCGCTATCTGCGCACCAAAACATCAAAAAGCAAGATGGTGAATATCTAATCAATGTAATCCATCGTGATGCTGAAGGCACCCTTCACACAGAACCGAATTGGGTACCCCTTGATAAGATTCTATCTGATAATGAAATAACATATAGGATTACACTCGGAGACAATCGAGCTACTGTTTTTGCCTCCGCTAGTGAGTTCATCCCGGGGCACTCAAGTGTTCAGTCTTTCTTGACAGACGTTTGCCGTGTTTACTCGCCCGTTACGCAGTCCACTGATATGATACTCCTTGAGAGTGTTCCATTCGTCAAAGAGTTCATCGAAGCCGATTGTGAATGGGATGTCAATAAGGAGCTGAAGTATGAGTTCGGAATGCACAAAGGTGAGGTGGTTGACAGAGCTGTATGCTTTATCAAGAACCTACACACAGGAGAATATCTATTGGCTCGCAAATACCGAAACAGTGATGGTGTTCTTGTTGCGGGAAGCACATCTTCAGTAGAACTTGATGTCACTGGAGATATACCAAAGCAGACCCGACCATTCCGTGTGGCGGCAACAAAAGAAGATATGTTGTCGCTTGGCTACCATATAACGCCCGATGGGTTCTTTATTGACCCATCAAATGTGCCGAGCTATGTGCGTAGGTTCATTGATTATGTTGATGGTGAGGTGGTTTCAACATTTGGTGGAGCTGAGTACGCATACTTCCATCGCCAAAACAATGAGCTGTGGACACAGAATTACATCAATCATTTGATTGACACGAGCGCTTATGAGTTCCTTTATGTCGACAATGAAAACGATGAGGTCTACACTAAAGAGAGTCAGATTCCATTCGTTGAAAAGTTCTCGTACCATAGCAAGGCTCGAATCAGTAAGGTTCATAAGGACGGCTTCACCGTTGGCTTTGAGATTGAGAAAGAAGATTCATTCGGTCACGATATGATTTGTGCAAATAGATTGTATATGAACACACGATGGATTAAAGAGCGAGATGGCTCTCTTGATGAGGAGATTGGTTACGAGCTTGTTAGCCCGACATACAACCTTATGCAAGACGACATCTTTGTTGACATCAACGCAAGCAACGAACTTCGTCAGGCCATTGATGCAGACTACACCACAAACTGCGGTGGCCATATCCACATTGGACATACCGAACTTAGTGGCAAGGCGTTCTTCAATGAGTTCAGTTCTTGGATTCCATTGTTCTACTCTTTGTATGTGCGTCGCATCAACAAAGAACACTGCCGCATCAAGAAGAACGAAGACATCGTTAACGACAACGACCACTACCAGAGCGTTGTAATTTTTGACGACCACATTGAGCTTCGTATTCCATCAGCGGTTCCTAGCTATGCTACCTTGACTTGGCGCATTGAGCTTCTACGCTATATGTGTTCGGAGATTAGTATGTCTCCGATGAGGATTGCGCAAGATATGCTTAATAAGAAATCCAAGCTTTACAAGATTCTGTCTCGTCAGTACGATGAGAAGGGGATTATGGAAAAGTTGCGACTCTATACGTTTTTTGCAAATCGTCTCCTTACCTTTGACGGAGGTAAGATTAAGGAGGAGAACCTAGACTATAGTTTGTTTACCCAATCAGAAATTAATTTACTTAAACGCAGAGGTATCTATGAGTAAGAAATACGTTATATCCCGAAACCTTTTGCCAATCAAAAGTCCCGTTGGGGCTATGTGGTTGACAGCACTAACTATGTACACCTTCAACGCTCCATCCTGGCTATGGGGCGTTTGGGGCACGCTTTCTCTAATTCTTATTATTGCCTTTATTGTGGAGAGGCGCAATGAGGAAGAGATTGATATTAAGATAAATAAGTAGGTTAGACACCTCGGGGTGCGGACTTGTGCCGTACCCCACACTTTGGTCCCGTAGCATAACCGAATAATGCATCTCACTTCTAATGAGACGATTGCAGGTTTGAATCCTGCCGGGACTACTAAACTTTAATCAATAATCAAATGGAACCAAAAATCAACAAGCGACTTGAACTCATCTCTGTTATTGCAGAAGGATACATTGCCACGGCAAAAAGAAAAGCGCAAGGAAGAACCTCTCTTGTTCTCGACTACGATTCTTTTTTAGATGAGATGAAGAATCTTATAGTACTTTGCGACACCAACGACCTTACGCCCGAGAAGGAAAATTGGTTTGAGGATTTGGATGACAACGATAATAACATATGGTCACGATGAGCAACGATTCACTATCATCAATGCGAAATCAATTCATCAGGATTGCAAGCGCAAAAATCAGGAAAGATTATCCATTCCTGCCGCAGCGAATTGCTGTTGCAGCAAGTATGTGGAGAAGGTTTTACGAACGCAAAAGAAATCAAATTGAGGCACAGAATAATTAAGATATACGGAGTAAATGTAAAACAATTAGAGCCAGATTGGTATTGCTATCGTTGGAGAGGTCTCGATGTATACGGAACATCTGAAAACATTGAGAAGCTTGTTTTTGATAGACTTCCAAAATCAGCAAGATTAAAAATCCTAGAAAATGAAAACAGAGAAGGAACTGAATGAGATAATCCTAAAGATGGTCTGTACATTCCAAATTGGACTTGAGTTTATGGATGAGTTCACTCATAGTAAACTCTACAGAAAAGGTGTGAAGTTTCACGCTAAAGGATTAATGAGTGAGCTTGAGCCGCTACTAAATTCAGTGTACAAGGAATTCAGAGACACTGAAGATGAGGAAACGTATCTGAACATAGAACGAGGAATCCGTGAATTCATCTCGCAACCAATTGAGCAGATATTTATTGCTGGCGAGCGAGAAAAGCAAATCAGCAATTGCGCTGCGCACGCAAGAGACCAAGAGTGGGAAGAGATGGAAGAGGAACTAAATAAGCGAATGGACATCATCGGAACCAACGGCAACGAGGGAACGCATTATGAATACCTTGATGAAAACGGTTAACTCACTTTCTGGCGGTAAAACATCATCATATATTGCGGCAAACTATCCCGCTGACTATGACGTGTTTTCTCTTGTTCGTATTGAAGATAGTAATTGCTTGTTTCCTGATGCTAAAATCCGACAAGAGGTAGAGGATAGGATTCAAGCGCCGTTTATTGCTACCGCAGAAGATGATACTATCATATATACGATGCTTGACTTAGAGCAGTATATCGGTAGAAGAATAACCTGGGTTACGGGAAGAACATTTGACGACGTACTAAAGAGGGGCAAATCAAATGATGGAGAGACGGCAATATATCTTCCAAATCCAACAATGAGATTCTGCACGACTGAAATGAAACTAACACCAATATTTAGATGGTGGAAGGACACGATTGGTGAGCCAATTGAGATGAGGATAGGCTTTAGGGCTAATGAGCAAAAAAGAGCCAATTCTATGCTTGAGAAATGCAATAGCGATGGACTGTCTGAGTTTAAAGATATAGTTGGAAGAACCAAGAATGGAGCTAAAAACAAATGGGCATCATTTGCTTGGCAAAAGCCATCGTTCCCGTTGATTTTATCAGGCATATACAAAGACAATGTTGAGCAATTTTGGAAAGACAAGCCTGTTCGATTTGCTTATACAAACAACTGCATCGGGTGCTTTCATAGGGAGGTTGTTATGCTCAAGAAGATGCAGGAAATGCACCCAGATAAATTTGATTGGTTCATAAAGATGGAAGAGCTGAGCCAGAAGGTTTATTCAGACAGAAGTTGGAACCTAAAAATAGCATATTCAAAAATTAAAGAGTGGAGTCCTCAGTTTGAGTTATTTGAAGAAGACTTTAATGATTGCGACTCTGGTTATTGTGGCTTATGAATAAATACACTAACAGATACGGAGACGAGTTCACGTTTGAAAAGAACGAGAACGGGAACATTGACTGGAAGGGAGACTTCAAGTACACACGCTACGGGTGGAATAATGACGACAAGATTATATTTGTTGACCCAAGCGGCGGACCATTTATATCCGTGGGCACTAATATGTCGCTGTATTTACTAGAAGGAATTGTTAATGGGTTCGTTGAACACGACGACTATTGGGAGATTCTAATTGAGGATAATGTGCAATGAAACGACTAACGAGAGAACAAAAGAAAAAGAAGGCAATCGTTGACATCATCAATAAGATGTTTGAGATTGCTGGACACGACGTTACCTACGACGACATTGTTGGCGTAGACGAGTGGTGGCAGAAGTACACTATGACTGTTGCTCAGGGCGAACAACTTGAGGAGTGGGGCAAGCAGTACCTTATGCGAGAACTTAAGTTGCGAGCAGCGTATGCAGAGAAGGAAATGATGTGGTTCAGTGTAACGTGGGGTTTGAAGTATTCAGACTTTGACGAACACATTAAATCAAAGGGGTCGAATTCGACCCAATCAAAACGAGAAGCCTGATGCGGTTAAATGAGGGCACACTTTAAATCTAATTCAAATGAAAAACAACTTATTTGTAATACTATTGACAGCATTGTTTGTCACGCTCAAACTGACCTCCGTTATTGATTGGTCTTGGCTTTGGGTGTTTTCTCCTGCACCAATTAGTTTTGGTATTGGATTCGTTCGTGGAATGGTAAAGGCTATAGTTAATCGCACCAAAAAGAAATGAGAACTCCGCCCGCTTATGGCGCATTAGGATTCAGCAAGCGGAAAGCTACCGCCCTGATTAACGGAGTCTTTTTCTTTAACACCAACGAGAAATGAGGGAGTGGTCAGCAACGCTGTAGTTAGCGCACCACTGATAAAGGTGACTATACTGAAAAAAGGTTTAGACTAAGTATAGATGAAACCAAGCTAACCAGTAACCTTG
>JACCDP010462636.1_pt1 | contig 15294 bp, 15 predicted proteins | sample 7445841 | NCBI WGS metagenome assembly JACCDP01 (sample SAMN15323441, study PRJNA562643) | freshwater metagenome | isolation source: river surface water | place: USA:Blue River Watershed | collected 2017-08-17 | reverse complement strand
TACACAATCAAGTACGAAGTCTTGCTCAACAACTCGTACCAGAGTTGACTGGTAGGTTGCAAAGTCAGGCACCAACTCCTATGGGCGGTGGTCAGTCTGCTGGTCGAACACCACAGGCTCCACGTCAAGGATCAATGTCAACAATCTCGCAACTTCTCGGTATTACTCGAAATCCAAACAATCTGTAGGTGATAAAAAATGGCAGTAGATTTTAACGGTGCCCTTACACTTGCAGACTATGCGTCGATTTCTAATGACCCGCTTGTCAAAGAAATCACAAAAAGTCTGCATAAGACGTGGAATGCCATCAAGGACATTCCTCTCTCAACCAACCCATCCCTTCGTCAGACGGGTATGCGCTTTACTAACGACAACATCCCGACTCCTAACTGGACTGCTCTCAACACTGAGCCACAGACATTTAAGACGAAGCCTAAGTCGTACGAAGAGCAGCTCTACATTCTGCGCAACAAGATTACGGTAGACCGCCGTATCCTTGAGCAGCCGAATGCTATTGTTGATCCAGTTGAGTCACAGATTCAGATGTTCCTCGAAGGTTTTGCGTATGATTTTAATGACAAGTTCATTAATAATGATCCTACGTCGTCCGTCGCAGGTAACTCCGCTGATTGTTTCCCTGGCCTTGCATACCGATTGAGCAATCCATCGGAATATGACATCCCAGCTGAAATGATCGTCAACTCGCAGGACATTTCTGCTACCAACTTGTTTGCAACTGCAGCAAAGGGTACTGGTATTCCATTTGGAGTACAGGCAGCAAACCGTCTTGTAGCTGACATCCAAACACTATTCGACAACATGAACGCGCCAGATGGTGACGGAGTTGTTTTGTATTGTTCGGAACTTGCAAAGCGTCAGGTAGAAATGTCTATCCGCGTAATGGGTATTGGTGCTGGTTTTGATATCACTCAGGACAGCTTTGATCGCCCAGTAGAAAAGTTCAAGAACGCTACGATTCGCACAGTTGGACGCAAGTCTGATGGTATTACGCCTGTTATCAGTAACACGCAAACGCTAAACGGTGCAAACATTACAGCAGCTAAGGGTTCTTCAATCTTTGCTGTTCGTTATGGAACCGGCTATGTTACTGGATGGCAGTCTGAACCATTTAAGCCTAAGAACCTTGGTTTGAGCCAGGAAAACGGATTTATGCACAACATCCTATTTGATTGGGGCGTTGGACTCTGGATTCCTCACACTCGTGCCATTGGTCGCCTCAACGTGCAGGTCACAGACTAGGAGTAAATTATGGCAAGAGATCTTAAATTAGCTAACTGGACGTGGACTTCAGCAGTTGCTGGAGCCGGTGTTATGGCTGTAACACCATCGTCCCCATCTGGCGATCCAACAAACACGGCAGCTGCTATTACGCTTGCTGTCGCGTCAGGAACAAGCCTACGTGCGTTTTCCGATGCTAAAAACGTTGGTGGATGGCGTACAAGTAAGACACAACCTATCACTGGTACTCTTACTGTCGCGCAACTCCAAGCTATTATCGAAAATCAGCAAGCTGGTAACGAAGTGTCTGCAATTGCTAACGATCCAGCACTTCCAGGTAGTACATCCTACGGGGAAATGTATGCTCGTTGTGCGGTTAGCATTGGTGCGCAAACTACGGGTGCTACTGTTACATGGAACAACACTGGTTTCATTGTAATGGAAGGTGCATTTGACAACGGTGTTGGCGCTGCCGACACCGCATGGTCGCCTGTTTCCGCAGCAGCACCATTGACACTTCCTGCAGCACAATTGGCAGCTGTGTCGGTCACTGCGACTAGCTCCAACGTGTTTACGACAGTAGTACCGCACAAGTTGGTTATCGGTGACTTTGTGGTGTTTGATTCGATCGCTGGACTTGGCGGTGCTGGTGTACCAGTTGCAGCTCAAGCATATGTGGTTCAAAACGTACTCAATGCAACTCAATTTGTAATTGCTGCAGTCGGTACACCAACTACACCACTGGTCATTACTGGTACGCCTACGGTGAACTCGCTCGTTCGCAAGTTGCTGTCTGGTAACGGTATCAGCCGAATCATCAGCTTGCCATTGGTGCAGACTGTACGACCTTGGCTGCGCTGGGCTGTATATTACAATACTGCCTCAACAACTAACGTCTCTACTGTCAACATCAGTAAGACGTCACTTGTCCTTGGCAAGGATAATGCAGTAGCGTACTAGGTGATGACATGACACGATCTGAGATCAAACGGCAAGTGAGGCTGCTGGGACAGCATTACTTTAATTCTGCTCTAGACCTTGACCCGTTTGGTCTCGATCTGTTAGTGAACGAGACGGCCAATGATGTAGCCAGAAAAACTGACTGCTTCATTGGTCGTCGGTATTTAGATCTAGTTGCCAATACAGAGGAGTATTGTGCCAGTGATCTATACAGACTAAAGAACATCTTTGTCAGCGACACACTAGGTGAATACAAGCGCCTTATGTTAGTCGAGTGGTACGAAGGTGATAACGAAAGATATCGGCGTGATGGATCTACAACGTATCCCACTCATGCAATGGTGTTTGGTATGAACAGAGTACGTCTGTGGCCTACACCAATCTCAAACCTGACTAATGGTGTCATGATCGAAGGGTATGGGATACCAGGTGATGTATGGACGTATGACGTCAATGGTGATCCATCTAATACGCCAGCAGATCAGCAAGAATGTCCACTGCCACAGATTGCTCATGACTGTGTCGTGTATGGAGTGCTTTATAAAAAAGCAATGCAGCAACGCGACATGGAAATGATTCCTTACTATCGCGAAGAATACGAACAGCGTCTTGGTATGGTTGAGAGCTTTGCAAGCACATATGCACGGAGGGCAACGTAATGGCTTTAACTATAAACACCCTTCGTGAAGAAACGTACAAGATTCTAAACGAAGCTACCAACAGTACGCTTGGCCAGCTGCCTAACGGCACTGGTGGTGACACCACAACTAGTGATGTTGCTGTAAAACAATTTCTACTTGAGGGTATATCTGACCTTTGCCGTAGTTGTGTTTACTACGAAGTATCAGCGACGTATACACTGGCAAACGCCACGTCACAGGTTGCGCTTGTCACACCAGCCTCAATCACACCGACGTCGGCTGAGTTGTGGTTTCCTACAGACGTCTTTATAGGCTCCACAAGGCTCACACATGCAAACGAGCAGTCAATCAGGGCTAATGACCTATCGTACAGGACAACGGTTGCCACAACGGCAGCAGACATCTTGTACTGGTACAGATCAGATAATTACGTACTTAGGGCGTACCCAGGCAACAACACTGGTAGCTCACAGACGCTGACCGTCTATGGTGCTGGAATTCCACCCGCACCAGCTACAGATGCCACGGCTTCTATATCGTTCCTGCCAGATGATTTGTTACGTCAGGTAGTGCCACAGTATGCAGCCATAAAGCTGATTATGAAGAACGTTGACGACCAGTCGATGGCTGATCGTATGATGTGGCGCAACTGGTACGACGAACACCGTATGCGTTTGTACATGCGCTTGGATCCAGCCCTCAAGGCGCCGTTTGGCCCATTCTCTTTGCCTCCAGTTATGCAAGGCGGTGGGAAATGAATATAGCATGGGGCAGGTTAATCCTGCTGGCGATAGGCGCATTTACTGCCTCAGCTGCTCCGGAGTTCGACGCTGCCTGGAAGGCACAGCATATTCCTGACAATGCGTCATTCGGCATGGTGACACGAGTTCTACTATTGTGTAGCATAGAAGGAGTCAGGGCTGGTATACCGGCTATGACAACTGCGTTGATTGCCTTCTTCATGCGTCAAGATAGCAACCTACCAGTGTTTTCAGTTAAACTACCGGAGGTGAGAAAAGTCAGTGAAACGACGAGGGACATCGATGGATAAAGAGCAACTTATTGCTGGTGCTGTTGGAGCCGTTGCTGGAACTGACTGGTGGGACAAGACAAAAGTCAAGAATGTCTGGCATGGTTTAGCTGGTGTAATTGTAGGCACTTTATCTGCAGTTTATCTGACACCGCTTATTGCTAAACAGATGCAATGGCATACGCCTGAGCAGGTAGTAGGTGTCGCATTTGCAGTAGGTACTCTAGGCTTGCGGTCAGTCCAGCTAGTAAACGCTGTAGCTGAAAGATTCATTAAAGGGCTTAAAGTATAACAAGAATGGAAGAAGTAACATTAGAAGGGATAGTCGTACAAGGTATGACCATTAATGTAATGTACGACGATAATGGCACTGAATTTGGAGATCAAGCAAGTTTAGACAGCTATGTTAATGAGTTGTCCTTTAGACCTGACCTGAAAGACATGTTTCTAAAACTCATTTACGCGCAAGGCGAAAATGCCATAGTTGGTAAAACATTAGTGTTTAACCCTGATGCAATTGATGGTGTTATCGTAAGACTAGTCTAATGGCAACAGTAACAGCAAACGGGTTGACGTCACTTGGTTATATTGGTAATAGGGCCTCAGGTACTGTTACTAATATATCGTTGGCTAATGTTGGGTATGCACAAGGTTTTCAGTTTTTTGAAAATGTTTCTATAACTCGTTTTGCTGTTTATGTACAAACACTTACGACTAATCCGTCTAGTGCGGAGATAGGTTTACAGACCATTGATACGGCTACTGGATTGCCGTCTGGAACATTTCTTACAAGTGTAGCAGCAAACTCGTACACTGCTAACGCCTGGAACATCTTTACTCTTGCTACACCATACGCCGTGTCTGCTGGAGATAAATTATATGTAGTCTGGTTTAACAACGCTGGTTCTACTATTAACCTTAGTCTACTAACTCAAGAACAAGGCGCATTATTTAAATCTAATAACGGAACTTACACAGCATCTAAAACTACAACTGCTGGTGCTTGGGCTAAATCAACAGCAACATTTCCTTGTTTCTGTGGAACGGCAACAGAATGGTTTGGTGAAAGTAACTTATTTGGAACCACTCAATACACACCCAACTTTACTGATGAAGTAGGTTTTAGTATTACTATGCCTACCAATATGCCGGAGATGAGGTTGTATGCTCTTGAGGGAGCATTAGGTGTTTCAAATATCACTACTGCTGACGTCAGTTATAAAATTTACGACAGTGCTGGTACGTTGCTGCAAACGTTTGAGACTTATGACAACGCGATCTCGTCAACGAATACTGCTGTCCCAAATGTTGTAGTCCTACGAGGGAATGGTACTGACCTCTGGCTTTCTCCAGGGACTAAATACTACATCATGATGGCTTTGTCAGGTTCAGGTACTCCTGCAACTTATAACTTATCCAGAAGCGTAGGTATTCAAAACTCATCTACGGGAATAGGAAGTAAATTTACTACAAAGGTTGGCACCACATTTACGGAAAACTCCACGGAATATGTTCCTATTAGAGTTGTATTTGATGCATCAAGATATGAAGACACTGCTGGTGGTGGAGGTGGCTATGTAAATGCTTCACCCATGTTTACAGGAGGGTTTTCAGGATAATGCCATATGTGACATCTGGGCGATTTAAAGGGTTCCTTAATCCTGATGGCATTGCAAGTTCATCTACGCCATCATTTGCTACGTTTAACTTAAACAATGACAACATGGGCATCGCATATCAAATCACGATGCCAGAAGCAGCCACAATTACAAGGGTGATGCTTTATTGTACTGCTGCCTCCGCACTTACTGATCCTGCTACTGTAAGGCTTGAAGGAATAGATTTAACTAATGGACAACCAAATAATACGTCATTATCTGGTGCTGCTGTAAACATTCCAAACACTGCTGGCTTTCTTACAATAACGCTAACAACGCCATATTCTGCATCAGTAGGAGAAACTTTTTACATCGTTATTAGATTGGCAAACCAGAACTCTGGAAGTCAAACTTTTGGTATTACAAGAAGATATTCAACTTCTACCTACTCACCACTCGTGCTAACAAGAGCAACAGGAGCAGGTACATTCACTAAGCTGACTACTACTAATGGTTTCCCACAAGCAATAGTTGGTTCTTCTACCAAATGGTACGGTTGGTCTTGCCCATTGGCAGCACACGCATCTGGCGCTGTCCAAGCTAATCCTACTTACGTGGGTTTTTATTTTCAAACTCCAGCGTCATTCCCAGAATTGTTATTAAAATCTGTTTACTGTGGCGTACAAATGACAGCCAACGAACTAACCGACTTCGTAATTTTTGATAGTGCTGGAACTACACTCTACAGTAGTGTTTATGACAATGATCAGTTTGCGTCATCGACATCATCAAGAATGAATGAATTTATAGTCGCCAATGGTATATGGATAACGCCTAGCACAAAATATTATGTAATGTTTAGATCCACTACTGCTGCTGCCAATAAAAATATCTTTAGACACCTTGTGGATGGGCCAGCAGTTGTTTCAGATTTCACTAATGGTATGGAATGGGGCGTATCAAGATACACATCTGGAACATTTATTGATGATAATACTGCTATACCAGCAGCAGCATTGGAGATATGTCAGATGAGATATTTTCAAACAGGTGGTACTCCAATCTATTCAATTCCTGCATCATTTAATCAACTTAGTGGATAATGTGAGGTAGTCATGTTTCAGATAAAACAAAGCGATGCAGATGCAGCACATAGACGCATACCTGTACTTCTTGTAGACATTACAGATGGGTTTACGCCAGAAACTGGCGTCACAGCCCCAACCATTAACGTTAGCAAGAACGGGGCAACTCCAGCATCTGGAGCAGGAACGTGGGCTGAGATCGGAAATGGTCAGTATTATTACCAACTCACAACTGGTGAGGTAGACACACTTGGGTGGGTCTCGCTGAATATTGAAAAAGCTACAGTCAGTCGTGACTACAACTGCGTTGTTCAAATCATGGCTTATGATCCATTTGACACAGTAAGGATTGGCCTTACTGCTTTACCAAACGCAGCAGCTGGAGCAGCTGGTGGTTTACCTACAGGTAATGCATCTGGGCAGGTTACGGTAGCAGGTACGGCATCCGGGGCACTGACATCATCATCGTTTGCAGCTAACTCTCTTACGGCATCGGCATTAGCTACGGATGCTGTCACTGAAATTGCTGGTGCCGTGTGGGATGTAGATTACACGCTTCATACTACTGCGCAGACATTTGGTAAGTTGCTGGATATTTTGCGTAAGTCAAACACAGCTACTGAAGGCACTGTTTCAGCAAGCGGGTCTCCGGCTAACACCACAACCTACTTTAGGACATCGTTGACGTCGTACGTGGATAACTTCTTTAACGGACAGACGATACTGTTTACAGATGGTGCGTTAGCCGGGCAAACAGCCATCGTCAGTTCATTTACGCAGTCAAACGGCGTCATACAACTTGCAGATTCATTAACCTCAACTCCTGCAACTGGCGTTGCATTTGTTGTCCTTGGTGATCACGTGTGGACACGTGAACAGATTGCGGATGGAATCTTTAATAGATCTCTAACTGCAGCTGGTGCAGCAAATTACATCAACATTACATCTATTGTGTCAAGTGTCTTCCAAGCGGTAAATACACTAGCAGTAGATGACCAAGTAACGTTTGTTGGTACGGCCCCACTCAACTTTGTGGTCGGAACAGTGTATTGGGTTATCTCAACAAGCTTGTCATCAACAACGTTTACTTTAAGTACTACTCAAGGTGGACTTGGTAATGCTACATCTTCTACAGGTGCGTTTACAGCGGTCAAGGTAACTAATCGTGATCTACTGTCAGCTATACGTTATCTTAGAAATAAGGTTGCTATCAGCGGTAGTACAATGACCGTATATGCAGAAGATGACACAACTGCATCGTGGACTGCTGCTTTAACAACGACTGCTGGACTTAACCCTGTAACAACATTAGATCCAAATTAGGAGTAGATAGATGGCCGTTTATAATGTTTCGTTTTCACAATATGCTGCGCAACTTGTATTAAATTACTTTAGAGGTACAGCTACACCGACTGCGCCAACAGCGTTGTATGTTGCGCTGCTAACTGGAACTGCTACGGATTCAGACACTGGTGGAGGTTTTACAGAGTTTACTGGATACAGTGGTACTAATAGACCTGCTATTACATTTGGTGCTGCAGCTGTTGCTGGTGCTGGAACTCTTGCAGCTGCACAACGTATCACATCTACTAACGCACCGTCATTTACTATCACGACTGCTGGCCCCACCATCATTAGTGGTATTGCAATTACGACTGTTCAAGCAAATGGAACGGCATTGAACTACACTGCTGGAAACGTTATTTGGTACGGTGAACTGACTACTGGTACACCGCCAAGCCAGACAGCAACTACTGTTTCTGTAGTCGCAACTGACACTCTTACGTTCTCGGCTGGCAACATCACAATCGATCTGTACTAGTAAACTATGTCTGCTCCATTAGCTGGATTACGAGGAGGCCCAAGATTTGGTGTTTTGGGCCTTGCGTTTGGTTCTGGCACAGGTGGAACAGCTAAGACAGCTAGTAGTCAAGGTGGTGGCAGAGGTGCGATAAACGCGCTACCTCCAGCTAGGACAGCATTAGGTCAGGCAAGATTATCAGCACGTGCGTCAATAGATGCCACGCCCGATCTTATAGCATCATCAAAACTAAGTGGTAGGGCAAGTTCAGCTGCTCGCGTTACTCGCGCTGTTACGTCATCTGCTGAGTTTGAGGGAAGAGCAAGTTCATCTTCTCGCGTCACACGTGCGGTTACAACGTCTGCTGAATTTGATGGTAGAGCTAGTTTAGCTGCTTTAGTCAATCGCACTGTTACTGTTTCTGCTGAGTTCAACGGTAAGGCAAGCTCATCTGCCTTAGCAGTAGTGAGTAGGCTTGCATCTGCAAATATGCAGTCTAGAGCAAGTCTGGCTGTCAATGCATCAATAATTGGAAACGTCCAAGGGTCTGCTAGGTTTCAGGCGAGAGCTAGTAGTGCAGCCTTAGTTACAAAAGGCGTAAATGTATCCTCCAAGCTAAGTGGTAATGCGTCGTCTGATGCAACACCAACAGTAACCAGACTTCCAGTATCTAATCTGTCCGGTAAAGCTAGTAGTGCAGCTAATGCCACAGTAACCGGAGGCGTAACTAAATTTGCGTCTTCTTCAATGTCTGGCAGTGGAAGTATGGCATCTAATGCCACTGTTTTTATAACTAAGGTAGCTACGTGTAGATTTTCCGGTAGGGCAAGTATTGCAGCATCCTCAGTAGTTGTACCGGCTGTTCAGTTACAGGCACGATTTGGTGGCAGGGCTAGTATTGCTGCAAATAAATCTGTAGCGTTTATTGTTCGTGCCCAGTTTGAAGCAAATGCATCTATGGCGGTAACAGCAGTTGGGCCTGTGCCTGATTGTGAATGCCCACCATGGCAAATTGATCCAGCTCCTCCATGCTCATGGAACTCGCAAGGATCGCAAACACTAGTGAATAATGCAAAGAAAGATGCTACGTTGGTTAATGCTTTCTATAAGCGAGGGTGTCAGTAATGCCAGATAACACACGAATGGTTGGTCGAGGTACGCAGAGTTATACACTCGGCGACCGGCGGTTTATTGGCATTGACACTAACACGCCAGCAAACGCACTAGACGTTGGATTCTTTCCAGATGCTACAAATCTATGGGTAGATGGACTAGCTCTTGCGCCACGTCCGGGTATGCAAGCACAGTTGGCAAGCTCATTAGCTAACCCCATTTACTCATTGATTGGTTACAGGACTGCAGATGGATCTAGCAATAGATTATTCTTTGTGTCTGGCACTAGCGTGTACATGCACACAGTTGGCACGACTGCATCAACATCATTATCTGGAACTGCAACATGGACTGATGCTACGCAAGTTCGTCTGAAACAGCATGGCAAGTATATCTATGGAGTTCCAGGCAAGGACGGTACAGCACTGTTTCGTATTGACGGAACGCTGACTACACCAGTTCTTGAGACTATTCCTAACATACAACCGCCAACCATTAATGGCGTTGACTTCATCAAGCCCGTACCTACGCTACGTCCAGTAAAAATTAAAACATTTGCTACACAAAAACTCAACGTAACTGGATCGTTTACAAATACGTCTGCATCAATTTCAGCTACTAATACATTTGCAGCTGGTGATCGAGTTCAGTTGTTGGCATCCATTGGCACAAACCATATAGCCAACACTACATACTTTGTTATATCGACAGGCCTTAGTGGTTCGGCATTCCAATTATCATCAACGTTGAACGGCACAGCGATTACGGCAAACGCTACTGCGTCTACTACAATATCGTTGGTCAACGACATCGATAACTACTATCTAACCAAACTTGAGAGTGATTACGCAAAGCCAGCAAATGCAGCTTGGCCTAGCGTGTGGTCAAGTAACTTGATGAAGCTGACTACAGCTAATACTACTGTTCCGTCAGGGGACTTTGACGGTTACGTAAACGGAGCTGACTCTGGTAATGCTAACTTTACATCTGACTGGACTGTGTCAGGTGCTAGTGTTCATAATAATGAAAACTGGGTTATTGATTCAACTAAGGCAATCCAGCCACCACCGGGCGCAGTAACCTATGGCGCGAACACTAAAAAGTATTTGAAGCTTGACAATACTGGTGAGTACGCCCAACAGATAGTTGAATATCTTCCAACGGAGAAAGCTCCACCGGCAACAACATCAACGACTATTGGTTTGTATAACCTCCAGTTCTATTCGTTTGCAAACATTATCAAGTCAGAAGGTAGCGTCAAATTTAAGGTCTCGGCATACGGGCAAGACTCATCAGGTGATATTCCTGGGTGTGCGTTTAGTAAAGAGTACACACAAGCATATGCAGTAAACGAGTCTGACTGGTATCTCAGAGATATTGTCCTTGACTTCCGTGAGTTTGCGTCAAGTCTGACAAAGATCCGAATACGCTTTGAGAGTACAGCTGTTATTGGCAGTCAAGACATCAATATTGACATGGTTAAACTGTTTGCTATTGCGTCAAACTTAACAGCGATAGAACCACAGACAGCCCTGCTCAATACTAATGGACTCGTCAATGTACGTTTCCGTCAGACAAACTCTAATATCAGCCCGACAAAAGCCAGTTACGTAAAGAACAGACGTTTGCGCGTCATGGCTACAACTGACACTGGTGGTGTGCTGGATGTAAGTAAGGCAAACGCACTTAGTTTCCAATGGGAGTTTGACTCAGCCTTAGTGGATGAGAATGGCAATTACCCTAACGTCGTACTCGGTCTGCAGGTAGGTGCCGAGATCTATTGGTCTAGCATCGGTGAGTGGGATAGACAGAATCGCTACATGACGTTTGCGTTGTATGAGTTGACATTAGCGCAAAAGACAGGAGTGTCATACTTCTATATCAAGTTCTTAGATGACGTCATTGCATTTGATAGCAAGATTCCATTTACTCAGTCAAGCTTGGCGTTTTCCATTGGTAACATGGCCCGCGACTCTGCACTGCAAGGGAATGGAACATATGAGTATGCATTTACTCGATGGTATCCATCCTCCGCATCTGCTTTGGCGCCATACGAGCTGCAAGCTGACCAGACGTACGCAACTGGTTTTGAGACAGGGCTGTCCGATATCAGCGCAACTGTAAACACAACCAGTGCTTTGGCTAGTACTAGCGTTGTGTTGAATCCAAATAACTCAGCTGGTTACGGATCCAATGTATGTATAGAGAAACGCAAGATGATTGTTGGGTCTGCTACAGATCAAGATACTTGGGTCAGTACGTATGTTCCAGGCACATCACAGATCAGATTAATATCGACCAATGCATCGCCGACATTCTCTTACATAAACACAAGTGGTACGACTGTCAGCTCTGTCACATGGGTGAGTATTACAGCACCTGATGGCACCACGTATAAGGTTGCAACTCTTCCATCACCAATTAGATACGTGACGGCTACAACAGATACTACATGGCTAGAACATTATGTATCGTATGGATACTCTGCTACGTCAAAGTATTCTCACGTCATTGTGTATCGACGTAATAATGCGTTGTTTCCAGACGGTCGATTTAGGCTGATTGCTGTAATCCCTGTAGATGACACAACCACTACGTTGCAAACAAAGACTGGCAATGGATGGACAGCTACGTATAACAACTCAACGTCACGTGAAATCACGTTGATTGATGAAGTGCCAGACGATGCTCTCTTCTACGAGACTGGCCCATATCAGCAAGGCACGTTCTTTGAGATTGGCCGTGATCCAATGCCACTTGGCACATCGGCTATAACTACATTCCAGAACAGGCTATGGGTAAGCAAGGCAAATAAACTGTATGCATCGTGGGTTATAGATCAGACTGATGAATACAAGATCTACACCACAGAACTACCTGAGCTGACAGAGCCTGGTGTTCAGAAGAAGGGTGCTACGTTTAGCGTTGGTGGTCGTCAAGAAAAAGAAATCATTCGCGCTATGTGCCCAATGTTTAGCGAGGACATTCAGCAATCCAACAGCCAGTCGGCAACGTTGTTGATCCTCAAAGAAAACAGCGTTACATCTGTCATTGGCTTCGACCCTACGACATTTAACGTACAGTTGTGGGTAGCTAGTCCAGGCGTTGGAATTTCTGCGCCATTATCTTTAAGCAATACCGACGGGACAGTCACATGGTTGTCTGTCAACGGTCTTGTTCAATGGGCTGGTAGTAATGTCGTAGCTAGATCTACTGAGCTTCGTAAACTGCTGTCTCTTGATCCGACAATGTTTGGTGCAGTTTCAATAGATAAATCGCAGTATCAGGCATCAATTGTGACAACTGCGAACAAAAGAATTTTTCTTTTATCTACTGCGTCAAATGCTGGTGCTTCTAACCAATACGTCTATGTATTCGACTCAAGGACAAAAGGATGGGTCAAATGGAAAACCGTATCCGATATATCGATGACCGCTATGACGTCTCTCAGCTTTGGAGACGACGTGCAATACGTATACTTTGGCAGTACCACAGGGCAACTATTCAAGCTTGATGGAACAGCTGACAAGACTAGCTCTGGTGGAGCAGACGTTGCTATTGCTTGGGAATTTGTAAGCCGTTTACACGGACAGACTTATTCAGAAGGCCCGAACTACTATGCAAACAATAGACCGTATCAAATGGATATTCATTTTGATAATCAATCAGCTGCATCACAGTCAGTTGCATGGACAATACAAAATCAGAATGGCCCTTATAACGCAACTACTGCTCCAACAGGTGCGTCTTCAGCTGGTACATATGCATTCCCTGCATACGTCAATAAAAGTGTAGCCATACGCAACATACAGCGATCTCTAAGAGGTTCGTCAATACAGGTCAAGTTGTCCGGTAGCAGTACAGGGAAGATGTATATACGCGCTGTCCATCTTCAGATGTATGATGGCAATATATCGAGGTAAAAAATGCCACTACCTACACCACCTGCTGGAAGTGAATCAGATGTTAGCGCATTTACGACAGGAGTTGCGACAAAAGACATTGCTGCTACGCGAGACGTAAATGCAAGCACAGTTACAACTGGCAATAGTGCTGACTTTGAGTATAGGGCCTTTGATATATCAACTGCGTACGACCCATACACTACAAACTTTGTTTCAAGTAGAGTGGTTACTGCAAACTACACAGTTCAAGATAGTCCACTGGTTATCTTAGCTGACGCTACAGCTGGCAACATTACTATTACTCTGCAGTCACCACAATTTGCGGAAGGTAAAACTGTTACAATACAGAGACTAGATGCTTCGGCTTTTACAGTGACGCTTGCTACTGTAGCTGGAGCGAATGTACGAATTACAACGACTGCAAGCGCAAAACTAAACAGTCAATACGGCGTCGTAGACTGCACCGCAGTAAACGACCCAACGTATCCAATATGGGTAGGGAGATAAATCATGTATGACATGCCTGGGCTTGGTGGCACGTATGGTGCAGGGAATAACTATAGCGACAGTCTCAACTCAGCCACTATCGCACAAGAATTAGCAAATGATCCAACTCCGTGGCCTGGGCAACGTCCATCAGGATTTTTAAATCAACAGTGGGCAAAATTTGGGCCATCAGGTCGAGCTGCTGCAATGATTGGTGGTGCAGCTGGCTTGATGAGCATGCTAGGTCGTAGATCAGGGCCATCACGTGAAGAAATTGAACAGGAGGCGCTTGCCCGTAGTGGCATGGGTTTGGCTGATCAATTTGGCGGTGAGATGGGCAGTATGGGCATGGGATTGCAAAACAGTGGGCGATCTATGCTTGAACGTGGTCGGTCGCGTTACCTAAGTTCAATGTTTGATCCTAATATCGCAACTGGTCAACGTGCTCAACTTGCATCAGACTTGGCTCAGTCAAGACGTGGTGTTGCAAATACTGTAGGTCTTATTAGTGGCCCGTTAGCTGGTGCACAGTTTGCTCGAAATGCTTCTGCATTCACTCCGGACTTTGCGCGTAATTCGACTGGAATTACACGAGATGCGCTAGGTCGCCAAGCACAAGGCGCTCAGTTTATGGCTAGTGCTGGGCAGCAGGATTTTAATCAAGGGCTTGGGCTACGTAATCAAGGATTTGGAATCCAAAATCAAGGTCGTCAATTCTTGACGAACACTCTTGCTCGTAATGCTGCAGCTAGACAAGCACGGCAAGCACAACAGCAAGCTGCAATTGGCGGTCTGTTTAGATCAGCTGGATCTGCTGCAACAGGAGGACTCTTCTAATGGGTGCTGAGAATCTTGGTTACCTTGCGCAACTTCTCGGCGGTATGCAGCAAGGCAGGTTAATGAAGCAGAAGAAGGATTTAAACGCTGCTCAATTAAAAACACGTCAAGCTGAAGCTGACCAAAAAGCTGCAGACCGCTTAGCTACGGCAGAGTACAGACGTCAACAGTTAGAACTCGGACGTCAGAATTTAGCTCTGTCCGGACAGCGATTAAAGAATGAAAGTGGTAAAGGTGTCGAACGTTTTATTGATACAGGTATTACAACGCGAGATGCTATTATTCGCAGCGGACGTGACTATGAGACTAAACTACGTACTGCTAAAGATCCAAGGACATTTAGAAGTATAAAGCAGCAAGCAATTGATGATTTGTCTGCGCAAGCAGCTGTGCTTGACGACTTAGCAAAACGTGAAGATGTATCTGGTTATTTTGGTAACGCAGATGCAGCTCGTGGTGTTTTTAGAGCTGGTATTCCGTCGTATGTTTTCAACAAGGATTTTAAATCGTACGAACCTGACTGGAATACGATGTATAAACCTGACAGAACTCAATTAGACTTTGTGCGTAAACAAGGTTTCGAGTCCGGTATAGATGAT
>JACCDP011290585.1_pt1 | contig 15297 bp, 13 predicted proteins | sample 7445841 | NCBI WGS metagenome assembly JACCDP01 (sample SAMN15323441, study PRJNA562643) | freshwater metagenome | isolation source: river surface water | place: USA:Blue River Watershed | collected 2017-08-17 | reverse complement strand
CTCATTAGGACCAGGCATACCAATCTCAGCTACTCGATCAAATCGAGAGGGGCGGTTAATGACGCGCTCTTCGAGGCGCTCCGGATAGTTGGTTGTTGCCACTATGATCGTATTTGATAGTTGGATGCTCCCATCTAAGAACTGTAGTACGCCATGTTTTGAATCATAGTCTTCGTCTTGCATAAACATATCAATATCTTCGAGTACGATAAGGTTACGTCGAGCTTGTTCAGTTGCTACTTGTCTATAAAGATCTAGGCATTCGAGTAGTTCATCGTTGAAAAAGAACACAATATCGTCGTTTGCAATGAAATCGCTTATTAACCAAGTTATTAAGGAAGATTTGCCACTGCCTGGAGGTCCATGTAGTAAGTAAGCTCTCTTATGTGGTTCTCCCATAGATGCATACTGCGGGGCAAGGTCCCAGAACCTAATGGATTCATTAATGATTTCATCTGCTATAGTATTGGGAAATCGGAGTAGATCCCTAGTAGAGAAGTCCTTCTGTCTAAAGAAATAGCCATGTCCATCTTCACCGGCTTCATATATTCCGGATGGGAGAGATTCTACTGTGGCTCTTGCTGGTCGGTATTTATTGCCAGGTTCAATGCTGAATTGGCAATATCTCTCAGGATTTTCTGGCATTGGGGCCCTTCTATTAATAAGACGTTTGACCTGCGCTTGTGATAGTACAGGAGGTTCAGAGATGTGGCTTGGTCGGGACATTCAGTTATATTTCCTTCGGAGTCATAGAGTAGGAGGATTTCAGCTGCGTTTCGAATACTTTTACTCCTTCTAATAAAGCTTGAATAAGAGGCTTGCCATCAACTTCTAATATGGTAATGCCATTTGATAACTGTACATAATAGTTTGATGCATGTGCTATCCAAGGCGCGTTAACGCCATATGGCGTAAGCAGGAACATTGATGCAATAATATCAGGTGAGCACAGTGCGTCCCCAAGAAATTCTAGTAGTTCCGTCAGGAATTCCAATGTGGTTGGGTCTGCTGGTAACTCATAAGATAGGACGGTGTCTTGTGCTACGATGGATAAAACAGAGTCATTATTGGGAAAGATTTCCCATGCTATGCTACTTGCCGGGAACCCAGGTTCTGGCAATTGCCCAAGATGACCAGAAATTTTGCCTCCTGAAGTTTATTTAGAAAAACATACATATACTCATGTATAGTAGTATATATATATTTTCTAAAACTAATTTTTTATATAATATATTGGGTTTCTGGGTAATTGAGGTCTAAATCATTGATTGTCATGTAGATGACTCTGCCCAAAATGCTGCCCAAAAAATTTATTTTCTGGGCAGTTTGGGCAATTCTACGTAGTAATCACGCACTCCATCCACCATAAGGCGTGTTTTCGTCAAATTGTTCAGTGTGAGCAAGTGAGAGAAATTCTGTGGAGTAATCGTTTTTCCGGTGATATTGGCATAAATCGCCCTGTAGTCTGCCCAAGAAATTTTTTTTTGGGCAGGAGTTGGGCAGGACTTGGACAAATATTTGGCCAGAATGGCCACGGCTTGACCAGGCAGAGAGTCCGGTTTGTAGTCGTTCGATATGTGGAGCTCCAGCCATTCCCAATCGATTTCACCAGGACGAGTGTGTGCAAAGAATTCATCATTATAAGTTGTTGTTAATTCCATGAGTCGAGCCTTGGCATCATTCTCAATTGGGTTAACATGCACATCGAATGCGTATTGGCGATTGTGCAAATGACATAAGAAGTCTAAGAGTTCGGCATGGATCAGTGGCACTAGGAATGGAGGACCACCCTTAGGCAACCAGGAACAGGCCCGTAGTGGAACTTCCTGGCGTGGGCACACATTAAAGCGACGATCCGATGCTTCGAGACGCACAGCATTTGGTTGGTTGCTAAACAGCAGTACGTTTACGTTGTTGCGTCCGTGGCCTATATCAATATGCTTACGCTCAACTTCGACCTTTTCATCCGATATTAGCATTTTGATGCGAGCCGCAACTAGATTTGCGTCTTTACTAGTGAAATCTGTTTGTACTTCGTTTAAACATAAAAATACGTTGTCTTCCAGCACAGCGTTGAAATTAGAGACCAACTTGGACTGATCCAGGCTTGCGCAGTATTGTTCACCAAATATGGCACGAATCACATGTAGAAAGAAGAAATCTTTACCAATGCCTTGCACGCCTTGAAATAGAAACGCAATATATGCTTTGCGGCGTTGCTGTACTATGTATGCTAGCCAATCGAGAAACCTCTCATACATCTGGTCATCATTTCCAGCTATATGGTGTATTAGCTTGGCTATATACGGTGGTACAGGTTTATTTGGCTTGGTTTCCATAGCAGCGTAAGTACGCCATAATTCATTGGGTTGATATCTATTAACAAAATTGTTCTTTAGGTCGACTAATGTGTCATTACCAAACTCAAGTACCCACTCAGCATCTGGTAGTGTTGCCACTTCTATGTCTTTAATGCCAGCTCGATTGTAGTAAAAGTTCTGTATAGTATTTGGCGTAACCTTTGTGAACGTTAGCTCGTTCGTGCGCTTAGATTTATATGCAGCTACATATGTATCAGAAATTATATCTCTAAATACGAAGAATCCAAGATTGCTCTGGATTATGTCACGCTGCTGTGTTGATTCTAAAAAATATGAGCCTTTTTTGTCAGCGCCATCCTTACGAGATCCACAGCTTTGGCAATTAATATACGGAACCTTATTTGGGCCTAACCGTATTAATGCATTTTGCTTTAGCAACGCTGGATTTTTCTCAGATCGAAGATCCGTGTCAAAACCACATACAGGACAAAAAATGGGTATCTTCTGATATTCTGTGTTCTTAGACAAGTATTCTGGTGTGCTTAAGCGATCCATCAGCTCTTGCACTGTTAGTGTCTCACGCTTGTCTGTGTATATGACTGTATCTAGCGTGAATACATATTTTTTCCCAACTACGTTACGCTTTTCCGCAGGTGCATTGAATGCAGGAGGTGTTTGATTCTCTTTAGACTTAAGCGCGAGCGAGGCAAGGTAGATCTCATCTATAATGGATCTGATGTTTAATGGGTACTTTCCACCCATGATAACTTGAGTACGATAGATACAATTTGATCTGATAATTCCACGTGCCACATCAGTACGAACTTTTGAATCTGCCATTGGAAAGTACTTGTCTACCCATAGTGCGAGTAATGCGTGATCTTCAAGACACGTAATAGGTTCAGATAAAGGCATAACCACACGTAACCTGTGCTCGGCATCAAATGAGTGGTTGGACGAGAATGAAATATGATATGCTGGTTTACCGGATAGGTTATCAAGAATCATGACGCATTTTTCTAATGTGATGTCATGATCTAAATCAATTAAAAGGACATTAGTTTGTTTGTAGTGGGCTTTATCACGGATGTTATCATGGAACTCATGGCCAGAAAACATAAATGGTGAATGCAGAAAATTATTAACAGCGTCCAAGTCCCATGGCACTTCCATAGTCTTCATGGGATTATTAGTGCCGCTTGTTTCCGACATGATAATGTCCTTATCCTCTGGATCTAAGCGGCCTATACGCGATTTTAGGTGACGTGACTCGGCGTACGAGAAACGAACAGATATCATAAAGTAAATCCTCGGATTATAGATTAAAAAGTATACCAAAAGCCATTGATAGATGCAATCTAAAAAGAGCGCTTGCCAGCACTCTCTTCCCAATCGGGACATCAGGGCGATCCGCCACAGACGTAGCCCAATCAGTTTGTTCCTTCTCACGCATACGACTGCGCTACCCCACTACATGCTTAGCGTCGTATCTAAGCTTTCGCAGGACCAGCTCATGGGTGAATTTGCTGGAGGAAAATGCGGCCGTTGCCCATTGGTTTGGGGCTCAGGTCTCATCTGGAACACTTTCAATAATCTTATACCACAAATGTAAAGAAGAGCGCACGCGCCCCTCTTTATCCGCTCTACCCTTGAACGCCCACTTCAGAAGAAGTGGGGAGTTTCATGAGTGGCGGATTGACCGTGTCGAGATCGTACTGTCCACAGGTGCGGGCCAGCTCGACCATCCCGGCACGACGCATGGTGGAACCCATCAGGGCGCCATTCGGCCACCCAAAGGGTGTGATTTTGACCTCGTTGCTGTTATACAACTGTCCGCGCAAAGCACAGATGTTGCGCTTGGCACAAGAAGCACAGCTACGGGGATTGTCTTCGTTCATGCTAGGGCCTCCTTAAGAACGGTGATGATCTCGATTACCAACACGATGCACACAGCCGTGAATGACTGTGTGATCATGAAGGTGACGTTCGCCTTCGTAATAACCGCTTGCATTGTTGCCTCCTAAAACTTTGCAAGTGGGACTTCAGATCCAGAACGCCGAGAAAGGTACTTCTCAACGTTCATTATTCTTATACCATAAAAGAGGGTCACATTGGACCCTCGTATTGTCAGAAGATCCACCCAAATGATATCACTGTGCCAAAGAGCCAGAATACACCAAGCGCTATGGCACACACACCACGTGGATAAATCATGTCGTCATCCCATGCTATGTCATGCGACCATGGGTATCTTGGTAGATACTTAATGTCGGACACGTTTTTGTTGGAGTCATAAATCTTGAGCTTTTTCACGCCGAAGTACCGAAAATGCACTATGATCGTAACTAATTGAACAAAGATTAAAAGAAAAAAGCCTCCTATGTGCTCTATGGCGTCCTTTCCGAAATAGTTCCAGATGATTAGGAACGATACGCCCTTTCCTACGGGCGTTTTGACAAAGTCGTTCACGGATATCGAAAGCTCCTTGGCACAGTCCTTGATCACGAGCGCTACTTGCTTACCGAGATTGACATACTCCGCGGCTTTTTGAATTGTCGTCGTCGTATCCTGCTCAGCGGCCAAGATCTGCTTGGCCAACTCAGGATCAATCTTGGATAGATCGATCGTTTTCTGTTGTGCAAATACCATTGAGGACATGCACAGGATGAGGAACAGCCAGCGAAACATGTTAGAGCTCCTTGTTTGTGGTTATGTTCTTATACCATATTGCAAATAAGAGAATTTTATGTTATACTCGGTATTATGAGAAGACCACAAACAATACAAATAGTAGAAATGGAAATAGTGTCGGTTGATGCGCAGGGGATCTTTGCAGCTCCTCTAGATTCACCAACAGACATAACCGCATTTTGGCATAGAGTAAAGCCACTAAGTTCCTTCCCCGTAGGAGAAGGCGGGGGTGGTATGCACGCTAATCCTACTGTGGGTGACAAGTGCACAGTAATGATTGTTAATATGGGTAATCAAGCCCAGGCTTACATCTTAGGATATCAGACGTTAAAAGATGTAAGTACAAGGGGGTACGGAGGTGCAGCTCGTAAAGACCATATGCTAGAAGGTGATGTGTATTGGCTATCTAAAGTTGGCATGTCAATATGGATGAGTGTTACAGGCGCTATACATATTATGGCAGATGCATGGTCTAGAGTATCCTTTAGTATGGTAAACCAAGAGGTACGTGGGTGGTTTAGAAACGCACATATACTTATGAAGGGTGGTAAAATATCTTGGACATCCAATCGTGTTACCAAAGCATCATTGTATGAACGTGTTATAAATGATAAAGAAGAATCTTCAGCCGATTACGACGCAGATACGCCCTTTCCATTTGTACCTGTTACATCTGGTACCATTTATGCAAATAAGCAAATAGAGCGGATAGGCTTTATAGGTTCAGGTTTACCTTTTAAGCGTACTGAAATACGTGGTGGTGCCACCTTAGCAGGTGAGTTACCGCCTAGTGTACAGGTTGAAAATGTATTAACGCCAGGCGGTGCTGAATATGAGCACACATTTAGTGGCATAATGGGATTTTCAGCTATTAAAGTGTTCGAAAGTGAGTCTTTAGTTAAAATATTAGCACAAAATAATGGATTTTCATGTGATATAAATATAACAGCTGCAGGGATACGTATCCAACACACAGGTGATACTACTATAGCAGCATCTGGAAATGTGTTTATAGGTGGTGAAGGCAATGAACAGCCTCTTGCAACACGCGAATTTGTAGAATCCATACACAAAATGCATACACATATGGATAGTAATGGTGGAATAACAGGCCAACCATTGAATAATGCCGAGATATTTGATCCTGTTGAGCGCGATGTAGCGAATCATTTCACATATACGACTAAGGTGGAGTAATGGCACTAGCAGTAGAATCAACATGTAATGAATATATTGTTGCAGCTGGAATAAGCTGCATTAATTTTATAACCGATGGAAGGTTAACAGGACGTGCACTAGATGTTCATAGGGTAGGATTAGAGGGTATTGCCACTAGTTATTCACCAATGATATGTAATGTGGTGAATGGCTTTATTACAAATGTCACAGGTATGTGGACAGACACTATAGTAGCAGCCCAAACCATCATAAATGCCGTAAAAAGGGCTTTAAGTAACCCTAAAAAGATCAAAAAAGCCTTTAAAAAGATGATAGCACTGGCAAAACAGCTGCTTGATCGTGTAAAACTTATCATTGAGTTCATACAAAATGCACCTACTTTGGTCGAGGACTTCCTACTTAAGACATACAATGACGCCATAGCTGATTTTGAGGCATATATAGCTCAGTTAGAGGCAGATGCACGCGCAAAATGCGAGCTTCGCAAGGCTTCTTTGATAGAAAAACTAGAATTGCGGTATATAAATGAGCAAAATCCCGATAAAAGGGCACAAATTGAACAAAAAATGGCTAATATACAAGCAAAATCGTGTGCAAACCTGATTTCAACTGGATTTACCACTATAGCTTGGCCCCAAATACCACAGTTAGTGTTTGGGTTAGGCGCTTTAATGCAAAGTATCCTGCCACAAATACGTATACCAACGCTTATATCATTTAGCCCATTCTTGGAAAATAGCGGTCCTACCTTTATGCAAGAGGGTATTAAGTCTAAAGTTGAGTCTATTATGAATTGGACTAATAGCAAAATAGACTCTGTTCAGAAAACTTTAGGTCCATGGGTTGCTGCATTTAACACAATAATGGAGCTTTTGAAGGCTCTTAGCAGTTTAAGTCTAAAAAAGACACTAAAATGGCTAATACAGCTGCCAAAAAAGATAATAAAGACATGGTTAGACACAGCAAAGTTTGGAATTGATCTATTTAAGTCTTTAGCAGAGCAAAATCCTCTAATAGCACTCAGAGTCTGGGCCGAAGATCAGTTTGATGGTCTAATAAGTAGTTTAGAAGCTAAAGCTGCAGCATTAGATTCGCGATATCAGAACTTTAAAGACACCTTTTGGAGCGAGTTATTTAACCTATTTGGGGCCCTACTAGGTGGAGTAGACGCTATGAGGGCATACTTTATGGCAGCAGCACAACGCGTTGGTCCTATGTTTGGGTCTATAATCGACTTTATAGCACAAATGTATGGTGTTATTATGGGCGGTTTTAGCTATTTGATGCAAGTCATCGTATCGCCAGCCGCACCACTATTAGGATTAATAGGCTTGGGAGCATCCATGTTTAGTACACCACCTGTGAGCAACCCAGCTACCGGTGGTACTAATCCAAGCGCTTTGGATGTCGAAGAAGAATATGACGTATTATACTATCAGGATGTGTCAGGTGTCATGACACAATGTCAGTATGATATTGAACTTGGAGCACCTATACCATATGACGTAAGCGGTGTGGCTCTATCCATAGACCCAAGCACAGGAACATACCCATCACCTGAGCCTTCTAGACCTTTTATGCAATATGGGTATTTTTCTACAACGCTTACAGACACTGATGGAGACCCATTACGTGTAAATGCTGTTGATGTTCCTAATACTATAGAGCCATTAACGGATCCTGAAGTACTAAGACGTGCTAGTAGGCCAGATATTACCTTATGGAAGTACTTTACTTTCGAAGAACCTCTATCTAGTGGTGTGATAACTGAACCAATAAATGGTTCTGATATGAATGTTGGTACTTATACTAGACAAATCACGTCTAGGTTAGAATTTATAGGTGTACCATACTATGGATACGTAGAAAGAGATGCAGACACATCTTTAGATATGAGTCAATATACGTCTAACGGTCAATCTTTGGGTGATGTTACTGGCGATCTGACAAGCGAACCCGACCCAAATGAGCTAGTTAAAAGATACCAAGGGAAATTTAGATTTGTTAGACACTATCGTTTTATTGAAACAATTACGCGTCCCAATTATAGAAATCCAATAAACGTAAGCAGAACACTTGAATCTAGTGATGGGTATTATAACTATGCCGCATTTGATGATGGCTTACAATTTATGGTTGAATGGCAGCATTTGAATTTTACAAAAGGTGGGCCAAGAGACCCAGATGAGGCTGATTTAGTGGCTGTGTTCTATGCAGGCAATGGAATGGACTCAAATGACATAGAGCAGGGTAGATATGACAATTTAGGCAAGTTATACTTAGAGAATAACTTATACCGCTTTGGACTATTTAGCAATTATGCAACACCAGCTTTGTTTAAACCAGAGCAAGATGGCTATCCTTGGCCAACTGATGTACGGGGCAATCCTAGATATAAGCTGTTACCTAATAGTACTGATGATATAGACTCTATTATAGCTGGTGGTGTAACAATGCAAAGGCACCCTATTATGGGTCTTATACCTCCTGCACGTTATATGGGTGCGTATTTATATAACTATATAGGGCAAAGCGATATTTTAGGTACTGAGACCACATTATCGGACGTTACATTTCATTATAAACAGGAAGACTTTGATGGGTACAGCGGTATAGCCTTTGATTATGATGAAAATAATTTCGTAGCACCTATAACAAGCGGACAATATGAATATTATATATCATTTAGAATAAATAATGCCATTTCCGGCTTTATGGGTGATGCAGATTTACCATTTGACTTGACATAGAGATAAAAAATTAGTATGATATATGTATCATATAAATGAGAGGAAATAATGAAACCGCTTTTTTACAAAACAGCCCAAACAAAGGTAGCAGCAACGACTACTAAGGTGGGGCCAAGAGCATCTGATTGGGGCAAAGAAGTCCTAAACCGCTTCTATTCAGACTTTCCAGAACTAGGCTCTATTGGTGTACAACTAAAGTTCAAAGATAAAGACCAAGATAGAGGGTACGCTGTGGGCGCCATTCGTGTATCTAATATGGTTGTACCTGTTATTATAAGAGATTTCCAGCTATATCCAATGGATGTTGCTATCTCAGGAGATAATGTAATACCATTTACCACGGAAACCATTCAAATGATGTTATCCGCAGTGCCGCCATTCAGTCAGTTATCAACAGAAGAGGATCCTGATGTATATTTACGATTCTTTGATACTTCCTACGGATTTGGAACAGGTACAGTTATGGAAAAAGGCAGTTCGATCCTCGATTATGTTGAAGAGGTCGGCTTGTGTACAGATGACTTTAAAGAAAAAGTGGCCGAGATTATCTCTACTGATGTTAGTTTAGTAGCTAGTTCCCCAGCACTAGTAAAAAGCTTAAAAAAGATAGCTGGTATGACAGACAATATGGATAAATTAGCAGAAGCTGTTATCCCTTTTGACGTGTATTACGTATATGAAGAGCCAGATGGTACATATACTAAGCTAGCTGGGTCGTCAGAGTTTGATGTACACGAAACCATTCGCGGATTAGAATATTACCAAGTACGCGACTTTCCGCGTATGCAGTGTGCCGAAACAGAAAAAATAGCTTCGTTTGATTCAAAAATCGTCAAAACCGAAGGATATGTATACAGATTAAGTAATGATGAGAACATTTTATTAGATAAAGTTGGTAATTATCGTATCTTAGTGGGTAAGGATTATGCATTTACTAAAACAGCTGAAGATCATGGTAATAAACTACGTAGATTAGTAAAGTTGGCAGCATTACCCGCACCTGGCGATACTGGATTCTTTTTTGATCCTACTGAAGGAACACTTAAGTCATCTATTGTAGAGATGCGCAAGGTGGCCTGTATGCCAAATACACTGACAACTCTGTCAGGTGAATTTAGCATTGGTGCCCATTTGATGAAGTTCGCGTCTTTACGAGGCTTAAAAACAGCCAAACCCTCTGAGTCTGATGGTGTGTTATACATACCCGAATCTTGGGCCTTTGCTAAGTTAGGACAAGAATTACCAGAGACTGCCTTGAACACAAGTGTGAATCCAAAAGTAGCTGCATTAGAATGCGTGCGTTGTATTGGTCTGGATCATTACGATTTCCGAGGGCCTGTATTACGTAAATACGCACATGTTAGAGATCTATGGGAAGTTTCAGCACATAAAGCCGCATTTGCTGTATTGCAGTGTGGTGGTGACTTTGATGATGTGCAAAAGATCGCTGAGTTAAGACCAGGTGAAGTGCATGTAATCAAGAGTGTATTACACATGCCGAAAAACGCAGATAGTTATGTCAATGCTGCGCAAACTAAGCTAGCTGAGGCGCAAGGTAATGAAGAATACATTTTTGATACATATGAGTTAATCAAACTATCTGCTGAGTTAGGCTCACCTAAGGGTGTAGATGCAGTACTAGGATCAGCCTTTCTAAAGAAGGACACTATTAAGTACTTCTATGATTCGCTTCCCATGTTTGAAGACACGTTAAGCCTATTAGCAAAGATGCTATTATATGTACGCATGGGTACAGAAGCTTTATCAGAAGATTCGATTAAGCGCGCAATGGAGCATTTAAGCAAAGTTATTTTTGAGCTACGTGGCATTAAAAATCTGGATAAAGTACGATGAAAATTCGCGGCGTAAAAGGTCTACGCTTAAATATTGATATGACAAGGCGTCTAACGGGTGGAAACATTGGCTTTAGGAGTGGCAATAAGCCTTTATTAGAAAAACTTGAACGTGGACGTGTACGTCGCATAGAAAGTTTATCTAATGAGTTTGCAACACAAAGCACTAAGCCTAAACTAGAGCAAATGTTTGGTAGAGTAATCAAGGGTTTAAGCAAGACTAAAGATCCACGTAGAGCTGAATACCTAAAAGGAGTACGTAATTCAATGTATAAGGGTATTAAGAAGTTAGGGTTTCATAAATTAGCTGCAAGTTGGTCCTTTGATTCTAAGTTAAAGCCTGTTGAATACACAACTATACATAGAAAAAACTCTGCAGCCGTAAAAGCTAACACGTTGTTAGGCAAAATAAAAAGAGCACTTCGTAATGTACGACGATAAGCTAGCAACGTATTTTATTGCAGTACCAACAGATAATGGCTTCGGTCATATGACTGTTAAGTTCTTAGGTAAACTAACAGATATGGAAGTTTACAAATGGATTAGTGAACTTAACAAGTTAAAAGGCATGGAGAAGTTTCCTGTTAAAAGTCTTGGTGTGGGCGTGCTCGGTCGTTACAATTCCCATATTGTGGATTACGTACAAGAGAACAAACGCTTACTTAGGACACTTGGCGTATTTGGTAATACGCCATCCACGCAACCACCGCATGTAACAAGACAAAAGATAATAGCACCAATGAATACAGGCCCATTAAGTTCAATGGATACTGTATTAGCCGATAAGGTTGTATTATATAAGGTGGTTGGGCCAAAGAAATATCAAGTTGTGCACGAGGTACAACTGTCTAAGAGAAATCCTTTGACATGGGTCATGGACGGTTTGGGCTTAAGTAAATACGCGGAGGAAAAAGTGCTATCAGATTTAGAATTTCACAAAAGTGCATTTTGGGCAGTGGCACCACTTAAAGTTAAAAATCGAAAAGAGTGGGAAAGCGGAAAAGGTTATACAAAAGAGTACATTAATCGCACTTTAGGAGCAGCACTAGGCGCATTACCAGGAGCTGCAGTGTTTGGCGCAGGGGCGGCTAAAGGTAATACGCCTTTAACAGCTATAGGAGCTTTATTAGCTCTTGCAGGATCAACTACAGGAGGTGTTAGATCACTACATAAGTCCGAGAGAAGTGCTAAAGTAAAGACTACTGGATTAGGTCAATACCTTGGAAGAACCCTTGGAGCCGGTGTTGGGCAGTCATTAATACCAGTACCTTTGGTAGGTGGTGCTGTAGGTGATTATGTAGTATCTAGACATATGCAAAAGCATTAATATATGAAAAAGAAAAAACGTACAAGAGATAATAGCAAAACTTTGCGTACTTTAGGGTATGGAGCACTGGGGGGTGTTATAGCTAACACTGCAATAGTTAGTCCTATGATCCCCAACTTGAATAAGACGGTTGCTCCTACAGCCGAAATTAAGCGATCCTTAAAAGCCTTTATGCATAAAAATAAGATAAGTGATATTCCAATTTACTTAGGAGCTGATGCCAAGCACGCGGGAGGATTTGATTCTTCTAAGAAAAGTCCCACTTTTGGAATACACACTAGAAACGCATCTAATGAGGCTATAATACTACATGAAGCTGGGCATGCAAAGAATTGGAAGCCAGTTATTGGAAAAAAGTTACATGACCCTGTAGCTATTATAAGAGGTTTAAGTGTATTTGGTGGAACTGCCGCAGGTGGGGCACATTATTTAGCAAATAAGGATTCTAAATTAGCGCCCGCCTATCCATTATTATATAGTAGTCCAACCCTGGTTGATGAAGGTTTAGCTTCCGCTCGGGCCACTGGACATCTTTTAAAGAGATATGGATTTAAAAAAGGCATGTCTAAATCTAAGTCATTGTTGCCAGCATTTTTAACGTATCTAGCGCTTCCAGGAGTTATGTCAGGTGCTATTTATTATGATCAAAAACAGAGAAAAGTACGATGAATCCTAGATTGTTAGAAGCTGTATTAGGTGGTGCTGCAGGCGCTATTACTGGTTATAAAACTACTAAGCCTAACCAATTTACTGGACAACCCGTTAAATCACAAGCAAGAAAAAATGCGGTTATTGGTGGTTTAATTGGTTTAGGCGTTGGAGGTCTAGCAGGTAAGCCCTTAAGAGCTCTAGGTGTTAAATCTTATGAAGCTTCAGCTAAGAGTATTTTGTCTAAGGAGCGTGCTGTAACACAGCAGGCTCGTCAAGCATTACATAGAATGCGCGTTGATAGATATAAAGGCAAAAATATTGGTGTATATGATGACGTATTTACACGTCAAGTAGCACCTAATATGAATACTCTTTTAAACTCTAGACATGCGCGACCTATTATTGAAGAAGCTATAAAAGAGAATAGAAAAGGTGTAGCAACACTGCCCTTTGGCATAGGTAGCTTAATCGGAAAAGCCAAGTTAAACTCAAAAACGCATAGATTTACTGTGCCTTATGGATCTAGTGGATTAAGGCTAAAAGAAGATGTTAGTAATATTAATCGTAAAGAACGTAAGTACTTGATGGATAATCTATTTTCTGGCTCACCTAGTGATAAGCACACTGATAGATTACTGGCACATTTGACAAAGCGTTATTATCAAAAGTGACCTGGCTAAGCGCTGAATGTTATTTTGAATTATATTTTACACATTAACCATTTAGTTTATATTGAGTAACAACACAAAACTTATAAAAGAGATACTAGAACCGGTAGTCCGTGTCAATTCTCGTGGCAGCGGACTACTTGTTTATAGTGCCGAAGGCATGACTTTAGTAGTTACTAATGCACATGTTATTGAAGATGAAGTAAAAGATGATAAGAAGCTCGATGAAACGCCGTTTATATTTGTGGATCGCTACAAATATAATAAACAAGGTAAGTTAGTTGGTTTCTTTAGGTCACAAAGTGAGATCGTAGCGTATGATCGCGTTAATGATCTAGCTATATTGCGTCTCCGAGATGAGGAGCCCGAAGGGCGCCTAGCTCATTTACCAACAAAAACTTTCATTGATGAACTTAATGTGTTTGATGAGGTTTATTGTTGTGGGTGTTCTTTAGGTGGGTTTCCCGTTCCTTCGAAGGGAATACTATCAGCGATGAATGCGGAGCATGATAATCGCGAGTTTTGGATGACAACTGCACCAGTTGTGATGGGAAATAGTGGTGGAGGCGCATTTAAAAAGGATAAAGATGGTAAGTATAGGCTGATTGGTATTGTAACAGCTGTACTTATGATGCAGGATGAGGAAGATGAGCACGAAAAAGAAGCAGAAGCTAAAATTATACCACATCTTAATTATATTATTCCAGCCTATCGGCTGGTGGATTTCATAAACTACGTTATTGATAAGCTAAAAAATATAAAAGATGATTTATTGGAACCAAGGTAAAAGAGCGAGTCAGGTGCACTCGCTCTTCGGAGGGCCATCTAGGATGGCGAAGACGGCAAAAGGTGGCGGCGAGGTTACTTTCGAAATTTCGCCCCGCCGCCGGTGACGCATGAGCTCCTACCCAGTTCATAGCACCATTTGCATGGGCTTGCCCGTAGGCATTCCTGGGAAGAAGTTCGCACTCAGCTTTTAGTAGCCGTGTCCTATTACAGGGCAGCGTACCGTCCTGATTTTTGGATGGCTTTCCATCAGCTTTGTGCTTTTCCTGCGGCACATTTACCATTCCAGGTATGTCCAGCTGCAACACACCGGATCAACCGGAGAGAGTATGCTGTGACGTCGTGCGACAGTTCATGCTTCATATATCTTATACCATAATATACAATTTAAATGTTTGAATGGGGCCCCCTACAACTTAACTCATTGATTCTCATAAAGAACCGTTGGGACCTAGTCCCCTCTAACTTACGAGTAGAAAACAAAAATAGAGAAAAAGACCCTGGTCAGCTCTATTATTTTTAGAAAATTTTTTTCTAGAATTTTTTTACTATAAAAATACCTAAGTATATAACCATCAACCACTTATGGAATTAAAGCTTTGTAGAGATTGCAAAACCTTAAAACTAGGCACTGAGTTCTATATTCATAGAAATAAGACTACTAGTAATATATGTAAAAGTTGTAAATCTATATACGACAAACAGCAATACATAAAAACCGCAGATCAACGTAATGCCCGTAAACGTTTATTACGTAAACAAAATCCGGCTAAATATGCATACGCAGGCCTTATCCAACGAGGTCGGGCTATAGCACCAAAAGAAGATTTTATGTTATGGTATGAAGCTGAACCCAAAGTATGTCATTATTGTGATCTACCTGAGGGTGAGCCTCGACATGAAATTGATCGCAAAGATAGTACACTAGGATACACCATAGACAATATCGTTTTTGCATGCAAAGCTTGTAATATAGCCAAGTTCAATATATGGGACTATGATACATTTAAAACATACATAGGCCCAGCAATTAAACAAGCACGAGAATCTAAAAAGGAGGCATAGCCTCCT
>JACCDP011540381.1_pt1 | contig 15301 bp, 14 predicted proteins | sample 7445841 | NCBI WGS metagenome assembly JACCDP01 (sample SAMN15323441, study PRJNA562643) | freshwater metagenome | isolation source: river surface water | place: USA:Blue River Watershed | collected 2017-08-17 | reverse complement strand
GCGTTATACATTTGTATAACCAAGCACTTGTTCTTAAAAATAATGGTTATAATGTGGCTATTTTACACGAAAAAAATGACTTTATTAAAGTTGGTTCATGGTTAACACCAGAATGTGATGAATTAGAACACATGTCAATTGAAGATAATAACCTAGTTGTTGGTCCGTCTGATTTTATTGTTGTACCAGAGGTTTATGGTAGTGTTTTTGAACAAATCAGTTCAATGCCGCTTGAAAAAATTATCTATGTACAATCATTTGACTATATGTTAGAGGCTTTTTCACCTGGTAAGTCTTGGGTTGATCTTGGTGCAGAGGAATGTATCACAACATCAAACTCATTAAAAACAATGATCGAAGATACTGTGCCAGTTGAAGATGTTCAGTTTATCGAACCGATGGTTGAAAGTAATTTCACGGCCAGCGAAAAACCACAAAAACCTATAATTGCTATTCATTGTCGTGAGGCTAGAAAAGCTGCTAAAATAATCAAAGCTTTCTATTTGAAATACCCTATTTACAGATTCATATCTTTTAAAGATATGCACGCAATGAATCACAAAGATTTTGCTGAAAACTTAAAAGAGTGTGCTGTATCGATTTGGGTTGATGATGATTCATCATTTGGTCGATTCCCTGTTGAATCAATCAAATGTGGGGTACCAGTTATTGGTAAAGTACCTAACATTATCCCCGAGTGGATGACAGATGATAATGGTGTTTGGGTTTACGATGAAAACCAAATCCCAGAAATTTTATCTAGCTACATTAAAAATTGGTTAGATGATACATTACCAGAAAATCTAATGAATGTTTCACAATCAATAGGTGAAAAATACACAAGAGAAGTGTTTGAAAGAAACACCGTGGAAGTTTTCCAACATTTGTTTAATAAAAAAATGTCAAAACTAGAAAAAATAAAAGAAAACTTTAATCAAACTGTAGAAGAAAATGAGCAAAACTAATTTAACCGTTATAATACCAGTACACTCTGTTGAAAATATTGGTACACAAAAATTTGATGATTTATTTGACATCGCATTATCATCAATTGATAGAAATGATGTTAAACCAGAAAAGGTGTTAATCGTAACATGCAATTGTTTAGAAGTGATTGCTAAAATGGAATCTTTTGATTTCAAAAAATATGACCTAAATATTGAAGTTATTACCAATGAGGGTGAAACTGACTATCAAAGCCAATTAAACTTTGCCGCCAAAGAGGTTACAACAGAGTTTATGAGTGTTTTGGAGTTTGATGATGAGGTTTCAAAAACTTGGTACAAGAATGTTAATGATTATGTTAAGGCATACCCTGAAGTTGATATGTTTTTACCTATCATTAACGATGTTTCAGAGGATAATAAATTTATTGGTTTATCTAATGAAGCTGTTTGGGCCTATAATTTTAGTGAAACCCTTGGATCGATCGATCTTGAAACTTTATTAGAGTACCCAAATATTAACCCATGTGGTATGGTTATCAAAACATCTGTTTATAATGAAATCAACGGATTAAAACAGATAAAATTAACATTTAATTATGAGTTCTTGTTACGTTTCCACAAAAACGGATACAAATCGATGGTTATACCTAAAATAGGGTATAAACACGTAAATATGAGAAGTGGGTCATTATTCTGGCTTTATAAAAACAGTGAGTCTGTTGAATATAAAATCGAACCAAAAGAAGCCTTATTCTGGATGGAGTCAGCCAAAAAAGAATACATGTTTAACGAAGATAGACATATAATTTATGAGGAAAATGAAGTTAGTGAGTAATGGCAAGACAGAAAAAAGATCGCAATTATTATGGTGTAGACCAGGAGAAAGCGGTGATTATGTTTCTGGATGCTAAAACTGTTGAAGAAAGAGAAAAAATTTATAGAGAATACTTGCAAGAACCTATCAATAAAATGATAGAAAGTATTATAAGAACCTATAAACTATATAGACAATCTTACGAGTTCAACGACCTACATGCAGACACTTTATCCTTCTTAATGACAAAATTTGATAAGTTCAAACCCGAAAAGGGTAAAAGATCTTTTTCATATTTTGGGACTATCTGTAAGAACTACCTTTTTGGCGAAATGGTCAAAGAGTATAAAAAAAACATGTCACTTGTTGATATTGACCAAAACGAGGGTGATGTGTTAAAAAGAGATGATTTGTTATATCGAATTGATAACGATGATCTTGATTTAACAATTTTTATTGAATCATTGGCTGCTAGCATAAGAAAAGACTTAGAGGCGGATGATCTGAACGAAAACGAATTTAAAGTCGGTCACTCATTGGCTAAAATACTAGAGGAGTGGCGAGAATTGTTCTCTCAGGTAAATGATGGTAAAAACTCACCCAAGTTTAATAAAAATCTAATATTGTTGTACATAAGAAATATGACGGGCTTAAATACTAAGGAAATCAGGAACAGTATGAAAAGATTTAAGTCATTGTATAAGATTTTTAAGGACAATTATTTGGATGCCTGATATTTATTAATAAATAACATTATTATGGTACCTAAAAAGAAAAAAGTTGATGTTTCTGAAGAAAGTATGAAGGAACTCATGCAAGAAACATACAATGAGATTGTTGATGAGAGAAATAGGGCTTTAACCGCCTATAAAAAATTCTCTAGAGACATTAATGAAAATTCTGATATAGCCTTAGTTGGTAAGATAACAAATGATCTGCTTAAGATTATTGATTCTTCTATTGAAAAAAAACTAAGGTTGATCAAAATACAAGGGGATATTCTTTATAAGTCTGGTAAACCAACAGAAGGTTCTGGTGTTAGCATGACAATTACCGATGAAGATAGAAAATGGGCGGAAGAGTTTATTAAAAAACAAGGTGCTTCATCGGATACAAATGAAAAAGAATATGAATAATGAGTTCACAAAGCGAGATATTTTCAAGGTATAGATCATTAGTGGTTTCTAATACACAGAAACCATATACTAGTGATGCCCAAAAAAAACTTGATAAATTAGAGTTTATTGATTTTTTGGTTGAGTTAGTTAAATCAACCAGAGGTCAAAAAGAGTTTAAATCCCTAATCCTAAAGGGTAGTTTATCACAGTTAAAAAAATTCGATTCAATTAACAAGGTCATAACGGATAACTTCTATAAAGTTTTTGGTTGCGACCCTAATTTAGTTATACCAGAAAAATATACAACGCTTTCTGTAACGGGTATTGAGATAAGTAAACAAGAGATTGACTCATTTGGGTTACTAAACATTAACCCAGATAGTCGTGTTGGTAAATTAATGTATGAGGGTAACGATATAACCACCCATGTTAATTACTTCTTTAATAAAGCCCAAAATGCGACTACAGATAAACCACTAACTCTTAAAAAAGGTGATAGGGTTTTATTTACGTTAGGTGCGATCGATAGCTCAACATACTTATTTAAGTTTGGGGAATACTATTCTAAAAAACAATTTGGTGAGTTTTTAAAAGACTATTTAGCAGTTGTTACACCAGTATTCAATTTCCCAAATTTTATGTCAATCCTTATGGATGTGCTAACAGGTTCACTATCTGTTAAAGGTAATGTTAATAAAACAATAATCGTCAAACAGAGTGCGACAACCAAGGGTTTAAAAAAAATGTTTGGTTTTTGTGGTGAAGATACGGACACAACAAAACCCGATTCTAGTAACAAAGATTTTTTAAATAATCAATACGGTGCCAATCAAGCTCAAAAAAACGGCGAAGAAAGTGGTTTATTAAATACCGATTCGGATTTTGATAACGTATTTAATTTCAATAACAAGGAATTAGATGATATAGAAACAACTGGTAATCTAAGGGCTAATAATTTTTTAAGGTTCTCTTCTTGTGGTAATTTAGATGTAAACATAAACCCAGATGACATTATAAATTCTTTAGAGGAGTTATTTAATAATAGTCAAAGAGATAAACTATTATTCCCTGGCGAAAATCCAAATCAGGTTATATCAGACATCAATCAACCAGTACTGGATAACTCAAAGAAAGTACCTAATTTGGACCAAGCGGCAAACCTTTTAGAAAATGGGTTAAATAATGGGTTAAATAAGGTTATAAATGATGGTGAAACAAACGCCGTGTTGAACCTACCTAATATAAACGCTGAAGTTCAATTAAACATATTAAAGGCCATACCATACGCACTAATGCAAATGGTGGTTACACCTAAATTAATGGTGGTACCTAAATTATTCTTGGTTTTAAAGGGTGATACTAGTAAAAAGACACCAGAAAGCATGGTTAGTTTTATTAAACCAATAGTTACAAAAATAGGTAATTTTATAACAGATTTATTGGTTAAGAATATCTTTAATTTAATTAAAAAGGATTTAATTAATCTGGCTAAAAAAATATCAGCCGACTTCTTAAAACAAAGAGGTTTAGATTATATATCGACATTAAAGAGTTTACTAGCGCTATTAAAAGCACTTAAAGGTCTTAAAGTTAGTGGGTGTGAATCCATAATCGAACAAATTTTAAGGTTACTTAAATTGCTTAATTTCGTACCAATGCCACCAATACCACCACCTCTCGTCTTAATTGGTGGGGCCTTAAAACCTGGGTTAAACCAAGTGGCCATGATAAACGATCTTAAATCTAATTTAAGTGAAAAGGGTATTGAAACAGCAGCCACATTCCCAGACGGTACACCAAATCATTTAATGATCGCGCTAGAAGAAACAGTAAAATTAATGGTATCACATATTAAAACAAACTCAAAAGTTGAGGTAACAACAACTGGAGTTGGTCTTTCCATGGGATACGGACAAATACAATAATTATGAACAACCCTAAGTTAAAAGAAATTTACGATAACGTTGATAAAAAATCAAATAAGGATTTAGCCAAAATACTTCTTGGTTTAAAAAATGATTTTGATGCTTTAAAAGATAATGTTCTAAAGTTAACAACAACGCTTGAAGAAGTTGAGATGACTTATGATAAAGTTTACGGTGAATTAAAAGAAAGATTAAAATTTAAAGACTAATGGAAAGTTTTGAATTAGGTATTTGTTTTGATAATCAGGATCCGTTAAATCACGGTAGAATACGTGTGGCCCCGTATGAGGCCTATAAAAGTTATTTTACTGTAACTGATATACAAAATGCTGTAAACATCAAAAATATTAATGGTCAGATGTATACAGAGTGGTCATACACCACTACTTCTGGTAAGTTTTTTGATGAATTCTTGGCGCAACCATTCCTACCATCAAATATTAATTTGATACCTAAACCAGGTCAAATCGTTAGGCTTATTAAAACAAAAGCTGGTTTATTATACATAGGCCCAATAACAAACGACCCAGTTTTCTTGTATGCGACCTATAGGGAACAAGAAAATAAACAAAAATCTTTAACACCGTCTGAGATAGCTAATAGCCCAAATGATTCTGTTTTATCTGGTTATGATAATGAACAAATTGCTTTGGGTAATAATCGAGTTTTAATTAGACTAGATCACATCTCAAATAAAACCAGAAAAACGCAATATCCTTTATTCCAAATATCTAAATATAAAAAATCGATAACATATAAAGAGAAAACCGAAACTAAGACAACCAAAAAAGATGTTTTCCTTGATTTTTTTGTTGAGCTAATATTTGAGTATGAGAAGAAAAACTCGCCCACCGATAAAAATATAAAATGTACTGTTAGTCTTTATGACACGTTAGAAACAATACAGGATAATAAAGGTAAAAAGGGTTTAACTAAAAAACAATATAACAAATTAAAGGATTATAGTTCTGGTGTTACTAGAAATCAGTATACAGTTAGACACACACTACAGTTTAATAATGTTAATTCTCTGGATAAAGCCATTGAGGATATCATATCGTCATACAAAGAAAAGAAAATCAAGTACTACAACCCAGATTTAGTTGGTACACAAGAGATAAAAAGTGATGGTAGTGTAATTTACTTGGTCAATAGAATATCAACAAAACCAAACTCTGGTGGTGCGAATAATGAGGTCACGGATACCGTACCAAACATAAATAATTTCGTTATTAGGATCGTACCGTCTAATAGGGACAAATATACAACACCAACGGTGCAGTTACAAAGTGAACTAGGTATACCAAAAACACAACCAACTGACACCTCATCACTTGATTATATTAGGTTTGATGAGTTTAATCAATTTATTGGCAAAATAAAGAAATATTCCACAGATCGTTTTTTAGGTAATCAGAATTTACAAGCCCCTGTTACCGAAACGAAAAAAACAACTGAAGAAAAAACTGAAAATAAAGATGTAACCGCACAGGTTATGTATGCAGATAAGTTTTTATTTTTAAGTAGTATTAATTCACCAGATTATCTAGAAAACCCTAAAGACGGGATGTCAATAGAAACCGTGTCAAAATTCTTATCAGCTTTATCTAATGATGGTAAAAGAAGTTATGAAACATATGGCTGGGTTAGGGGCGAAAAATTATTGGAAATGATCAATAAACTAATTAATATAGTTTTGACACACGGGCATTCAATTGGTCAAGTACAAGATTCTATCAGCAATGACGCTAGAAAATTATTAACAGATTTACAAGCCGAATTGACCCAAGAGATAAACGGAAACAATTTAAATCAACCAACAAGCATAATAAACCATAACTTACGCATTAATTAAAATATTTATTATCATGGGTATATATAGAACATATTTTGATAAGAATAACACTATCGTAAAAAATAGTGATGTTAATACTGGTAGAAACCAGGTATCCGAACTATATTTTGGTGTAAAAAATAGTAGATTCCTATTTTATTGTTCTTTTGATGAGATTAAAAGTTTAATTTCGGATAAAGTTATAAATATTGATAACAGTACCAGACACGTACTAAAAATTAAAAACACTTCTAATTTTGATATTAAAGATTTTTTAAGTACGAGTAATAATTTGTTATTTAACGACAATTATAGACCAACATCTTTTGATTTGGAGTTACACGTTGTTAACCAATTTTGGGATGAGGGAAGTGGTTACGACTTTACCCCATCGGCTACGAGCATACCAGAGAATAAAGATTTTGCGTTAGAACCATCTAACTGGTTTAAAGCAACAAATACTAGCAGCTTCAATCCGATCGGTGCCGTACCTAGTGGTAGCACACCGATAGCCACGCAACATTTTGATTGGGGTAATGAAGATGTTGAGATGGATGTAACAAATTTTGTGAATAGTTATGTTGTTACAACTGGTGTTACAACTGGTGTTACAACTGGTGTTACAACTGGTTCAACCTACTTCGGTTTTTGTTTAAAATTTAGTGACGAGGTGGAAGCATTAGACTATTCGGTTGAACAAAAAACTTTTGCTCTTGGTTTATTTACTAGACACACACAAACATTTTTTGAACCATTTATTGAGACACAGTACGATGACCATATAGAAGATGATCGAGTTACTTTTTACTTGGGTAAAAGCAATAAACTATTCTTTTATTCAGTTATAGATGGTAAACTAGAGAATCTCGACCAGTTACCAATATGCACAATTAATAATGTTAATTACACAGTTAAGCAAAAAACAAAGGGTGTTTATTATGTTGAAGTTTTTGGCGATGAAAATGTTTATACAAGTTATACGGAATATAATGACATTTGGTCTAATATTGTCTACAATGGACAAACCAGACCAAACACGAAATTAAGATTTGTGCCGATAGATGCCGATAAGTACTATAACTTCAATATAGACGCTTTAGATGATACAAGATATGGTTTATCTTTAAGCGGTATTAAAAGAGAGGAGAAGTTGTCACAGGGTGAGAAGAGAAAAGTTAATGTCCTTCTTAGAAAACCATACACCGTTTCCGAATATTATGTTAGTAACACAGTTTATTATAGAATGTATGTGAAACAAGGTCCAGCTGTTATAACAATACTTGATTGGCAAATTGCGAATAAATCCTTCAATAACAACTATTTTACGATAGATACAACGTGGTTAGTCCCACAAGAATATTTTATCGATATAAAGGTTGAAACTGGTGGTGAAACACTAATATTTGATAACGAATTAAGTTTTAACATAGTAAATAAAGTAAAATAATTATGTATTTAATTTATATAAACCCCTTAAATAAGGATTTTAAAGGCCAGAACACATACGAGTTCATTTTCACAACAAGACTTGATAGAGTTGAGTATGGTGATGATTGGGATGTACAACCAGCATCTAGCGGTAACCCAACCCCACCAAGTATTGAGCAGGTTGAAACCGTTGGTGTCCTAAAGTCTGAGGATATTGAGTTATCACTCGCTATGCATTCAGACACATTCTCAATGTATGATTGTGTTGAAGGTATTATATCTTTGGGTTGGGAAACTGAATCCCCAGAAATTGAGGATAGACTCGTTTTTAGATATGGTGAAACGATGGAATCTGTTAAAGAAAAAATCTATAGTAGAGATAAACTACTTGCAATAATAAATAAAGAAGAAATTCAGAAATTCTAATGGAAGACAATACACAAAATTCGGACGAAATAATAAATGCGGTTATCAAAAAACCCGATGCAACTATACAATCTTTAGATAAGGCTAAAGAAGCTATCCAACAATTAATGAACACAAAAAAAGAGGCTGAGGTTTCTATGCAAACAGAGTCCGAAGAAGATGATGCCGCTAATTGGTCATTCAATGATACAATTGACACCCTAATGTCTAGATTAACGGGTGGGTACACGTATTATGATTTACCTTGGGATAGACGACACCCTGTTAAATTTGATGAGGAAAGATACCACATTAATGATGAGGATGGTAAAACTGTCGAAACAACAGATAAAGATGGTGTTATTGATTACGCAAACACGGTTTTTCATTATGATATGCAAGATAATGAAGAGGAAGAATTTAAAACGTTTGAACAAGCAAAAGAAGCTCTAGAATCTGAAGGTAATTTTAAGGTTATAAACACAAAAGATACAAATCAATTAAGTTTATTCCCGACAAAAAAATCTGAACCTAGAGAACCTTCTTATGATACTGTTATAAGTAAAATGGACCCAATAGCCTATGAGGGTTTTTTGGATAAGCTGGATAATAGATCTTGGATCGTTAAAAAAGTTGTGGATTTATTAAAAGATAACAAACAACAAGATGCTTATAAAGAGTTAAGAAGATTTTTGGACGTTTTAAAAGAAGAAACAGAAAAAATTGAAGAAAATTTGGTTAGTTCAGATATCTTTCGTATTATTGCAGAGTCGGAAAGACCAAAGTTGAACAAATCCGATATTTTAGATTACATAAAAAGTAAAAAAAATTCATAATAATATGAGAAATAACCAACACCAAATGCCATCAAAAGCTCCAGTTGAGACGCCAGTTAAAACACCGTCACCAACAAAAAACCCGTCAAAAATCGACATCCCAAAACCTAATGAGGATGAAAAAGGGAAACCAAAAGCTTAAAAAATTTGGTTAATTAGAAAATTTTACCTAAATTTGCCTTGTTAATAATAAACAAGGCATTTTTTTTATGAGAAAATCAGGACTACAGTTGGGTGATTACCCAAATTTGATCGCTAAATCAACGATTGAAAAACTCTCAAAGAGGAGCCATCCATTGGCTAAGTTACCTTACTACGATCAAAGTACGCACCCAGAGTCTTGGCGTGAAGAAAATATCGCTTCAGAAAGATACAAAGAATTAATTGATTCTTATTCAAACACATTTCAAACCCCAAAAGAACTCATAAGTCCGATGGAAGTTATGATGTCAGCTGGTGGGGCCATGTTTCGCGCAACAAATATGGAAAGTGGTAAAAGGGTAGCTCTTTGTGATCTAGCGGAAAAAATCATACGTGATGAGTGGAATCTGGGTTATGATGAGGTTATTTTTGACCTAGAGATCATGGAGCCAGGTACTATTAAACTACCCGAAGAGATGAGTATGGAAACCCCTTTAACACAAGAAGAGAAGGAAGAAATTGAGAATGATGAGGAATTGCTAGCCGAAGTTGTTAAAAGAAGAACCATAAACGCATTTTCCCAGGGGGCTTCATTACGAGCACTTTACATATTTCACCTTTATCGTGATGATATCGAAAAAATCGTTCCTGGTGTGATACCTTTTTACCAAAAAGCGTTAATTGCTAATGACCTATTTTACTACCTAATTAGTGATGAGGATTTTCAGCAGCAGATCCAATCAAATGATTCTAATAATGCTGGTTACGTTGACCTTGACTTTAGCGGAGAAATCCCTAAAATTATAGCGAAAGGTATGAATTTTCCGATATTGATTCTGGAGATGACAAAAGGTATTATTTCACTTTTTTCTGTCGCTGGGTTACCTAAAAAAGACGCTAAAAAGGTTATTGATTATACCGATACAATCATCGCTGAATTATGGGACATTAGATTGTTTCCAACTATGTGGGGGAATTTACACGGTTTGATTGATGTTGATGACTATGATATTAAAAAATTGATTCTAATCGAGCTCTTTAAAAAAGACGCCGAAAGTTTTATCGAATTTATGTCATTAGTTGAGCATCGACCTGATTACGCAAAAAAAGAAATTGATTCCATAGCGAGGTCAAAAAGAATTGAAATTATGGAATATAATTTTAACAACGATGACCTCGATGGTATTAGTTTAAGTGATTTAGGACTATAATAAACTATTTATATGGAAAGAAACGAGTTTGAAAAAACAAATTACAGATAAGAAAGAATTACTTCTAGAGTTCGCAAAATGTTCTCAGGATCCTTGTTATGTTATTGAAAGTTATTTTGAGACTTTCGATAAAACAAGAGAGGGGTATGTTCCTTTTGAGTTATTTGATGGTCAAAAAACACTTGTTTCTAACTATAGAAAACATAGATTTAATTTAGTACTTAAATATCGACAGGCTGGTATATCTACAGTAACAGCCGCATATTCCGCTGTACTTACAGCGTTTGCTAGCCCAGATAGACCTGAAAAGGTTTTGATTCTTGCGAATAAACAGGAAACAGCAATCGAGTTCCAAAATAAAATCATTAATTTTATTAAACAATTACCTGATTGGGTAAATGTTACTTTTGATAAATCATCACAAAAACATGTTAGGTTATCTAACGGTTCTGAGATTAAAGCCGTTGCAACATCACAAGATGCCTTGCGTGGTTACACACCAACAGTACTATTAATTGATGAGGCGGCCTTCGTTGAGGGTGGTCAAGAATTATGGACAGCGTGTTTAGCGTCAATCGGTACTGGTGGTAAAGCGGTGTTAATATCAACACCAAATGGCCTAGACCCAATCTATTACGCCTCATACGAGGGTGCTATTAAAGGTGAAAATAGTTTCTGCGTTACACACTTAAAATGGTGGCAAGATCCACGATTTAATAAAGATTTACGTTTAGTTAAAACAAAGGATATTGTTGACTGGTTCCAAAAACCAGCATCTGAAAAAGATGAAGACGTCATTGATTCTGTTATAGATTTACACCCAGATGTTATAGCCAAATTCATGGAAGAAGGTTACAAACCACATTCTTCATGGTATGAAAATATGTGTAGGGATATGAATTTCAATAAGCGTATGATCAACCAAGAGTTAGAGTGTGCGTTTATTGGTTCTGGTGACAACGTTATTGAAGGTGATGTTATCAGAAAACAAGAGCAGGAAAATGTTATCGATCCAATTGTTAAAGACAAAGCATGGGATAGTAACCTATGGATATGGAAATTACCAGAAAAGGGTCATAGATATATTTTAGCTCTTGATGTATCACGTGGTGATTCTGAGGATGCAACTGGTATGTGTATTATTGATTACGACACATTTGAGCAGGTGTTAGAATACCATGGTAAAGTACCACCAGATATTGCGGCGTTAATAGTCGATCAATACGGTAGAATGTACGATGCCCTATCAACATTTGATATCACAGGTGGTATGGGCGTGGCGTCAACCCAAAAACTTAAGGAGTTAAATTACCCTAAAAAATTATTACATTATGATAAAGATGGTGATAGTAATAGTATGTACTATATACCAGATGAGAATGCTATACCTGGTATAAATTTCGCGTCAAGAAACAGGAGAAGCCAAATCGTTGCCGCGTTAGAAGAAGCGGTATCTAGGGGTGGGTTTAAAATCAGAAGTGAGAGATTGACAGCCGAACTTAAAAAGTTTGTTTATAAAAACGGTAAACCAGATCATATGAAAGGGTCACATGATGACCTTATTATGGCCCTTGGTATGTGTTTATTTGTGGCAAATACATCATTTAAAAGATTACAGGAATCTGATAATATGACTAGGGCTATGTTAGATAGTTGGAAAATAACAACTAATAACGTAAAAACGGATGCAGACTATTTATTAAAAGATGTAACTAGTTCACCAGAACCCAATAAATCGTATTATGATTCTGACAAATATGACAATAACGCTACCATGTCAAACACCAAAGAATACGGGTGGTTATTTGGCGTGACTAAGAAAAAATAAAAATAATTTTTAAATAAAAAATAAAAATGGGAAATATCTTAATTAAACAAGGAAGAACTACTGGACCAGGTTCTGTATCGATTATTAGAACAAAAGAGAAAGACGGTGGTAAATTAGATGGTAGAGCTCTACAAAGAAATGTGGATGCTATAAAATGTTCACCAGAATCTGATGGTACAACAACATATGTACAAAAAAAGGAGTGGGACGGTGTTACCGAAAACTATAAATTCCCACCATATGTTGACTGTGAATACGTAAATTAAAAAATATGGCAAATAAATTAACAATATACCAAAGACTTAATAAAACTTTAGGAAACGAGGTTGATGGCCCAAAATATGTCATCGACCCAAGCTCATTTGACGGTCTTAGTGGTGCCGAATTGGATCAGAAAAAATTAGAGGCGCAACAAACGCTTTATTTACAGAACCAGTGGAAGAAAATTGATAATGAACTTTATCAAAAAGCGGTTTATTACGAACCGACAAGAATTGCTTCTTATTACGATTACGAAGCAATGGAATATACACCAGAAATCTCTGTTGCGTTAGATATTTTTGCTGAAGAAGCAACAACAGCCAATGAAAGCGGTAAGGTTTTAACAATATATTCTGATAGCTCTAGAATTAAAAAAGAGTTAACCCATTTATTTGAAAACGTTTTAGATATAAACGCTAACCTAACTTCATGGGCTAGAAATGTATGTAAATATGGGGACAACTTCATATACAATAAGGTTGTACCTGGTCAGGGTATTGTTGGCGTTACCCAATTACCTAACATCGAGATGACAAGATCAGAACCTGGTTTCTCAAAAGTTACAAGTTTGGATGATCAACAAAAAGAACAAAACATTAAGTTTTTCTGGAAAGATAAAAATGTGGAGTTTAATTCGTTTGAGATTTCCCACTTTAGATTACTTGGTGACGACAGAAGATTACCTTACGGAACATCAATGTTGGAAAAAGTGAGAAGGATTTGGAAACAGTTATTGTTATCTGAAGATGCGATGTTAGTATACCGTGTCACCAGAGCACCAGAAAGACGTGTATATAAAGTTTTTGTTGGTAACATGGATGACAAGGATGTTGACGCATACGTTGATAAAATCGCTAATAACTTCAAAAGGGTTAATATGGTTGATAAAAACAATGGTAATCAAGACACACGTTATAATGCCTTAGCGGTTGACCAGGATTACTTTATCCCTGTTAGAGACCCTTCGTTGGCGATGCCTATAGAGACATTACCTGGGGCACAAAACCTTTCTGAGATTGCTGATATTGAATATATCCAAAAGAAAATGTTGGCCGCACTAAGAGTACCTAAAGCCTTCATTGGTTTTGAGGAAGCCACTGGTGATGGTAAAAACTTAGCTATTCTTGATGTTCGTTTTGCTAGAGCTGTGCACAGAGTACAAAAAGCGCTTATTCAAGAGTTAAATAAAATGGCTATTATCCACCTATATACAAAAGGTTTTGAGGATGATTTGGAAAACTTCACTATAACATTAACAAGTCCATCCACACAAGCGGAAATGCTTAAAGTACAAAACTGGAAAGAAAAAATTCAGTTGTATCGTGACGCGGTTTCTGACGCTGGTAACGGATTTGGTGCTGTTTCTATGACATATGCTAAGAAAGAAATATTGAATATGAGTGATGATGAAATTAAACTCGACATTCAAAGACAAGCTGTTGAAAAAGCTGGTGGTGAAGAGCTTAAATCATTAGGTGAAACCATTAAACAAACTGGTATATTCAGAGATATCTACAAACTCTATAAGATCGACCCTAATAATATGACTTTGGGTGCTGATGGTAGTGCGCCAGCAGCGGATATGTCATCTGGTGGTGGTGGCGGAGACATGGGTGGTATGGGTTCTGAAACTGGAACTGACTTTACCGCACCATTAGAGGTGCCAGGTGCTGAGGGTGGTGCTGAAGGTGGTGCTGAAGGTGGTGCTGAACCAGCCGCTGCTGAACCAGCCGCACCAGAAGAACCTTTAGCTGAAACAACAAGAAAAAAATTAGATGCTAAAAATAAGTTGATAAACGAATCATTGAAAAAAACAATTGATGAGATCGATAAATTATTATAATAAAACTATTTATAATTAAAATTAAAAAAATGTTTGGACAATTAAAAGAAAGCATACTTTCAAACTTAGAAAAAACCTATGAAAATAAAGGTGAGAAAGATTTTAAAGAATCTTTTGCTAAATATGTTAAGGTTTTAAAAGAAAATAACACATTAAGGGAATTTACTGAGGTGTATGATTTATTAAACACAATGAAATTTGAAGATGAATCAGTTGCTAAAGAATTTGTTGAGGAATCAATAGAACATTTAAAATCCTTTAATTTATCTGATGTTGATAAACTTAAGGGTTTAACTGAGGAGAACATATCTATTGAAGGTACTGTTAACGAAAGCATTGATAAACTTGTTTTCAGCAAAAAATTATCTCTGGTTGAAAAGGTTAAACACAAAACAAATCTTATTAAACATCTAACTAGGGTTGAGGAATCAGTTGAGTCTTTAACCGAATCTATCGAAAAGATAAATAATAGTTTAACGGATAAAATCTCAAAGTTAAATGAGGAGCAAGTTAGGGTTTTAAATCTATTTGCCGAAAATGATGAATCAGCCATCAACAGCTACTACGCCAACTTAATTGAAAGTACGCAGAACGTTGTTGAGGAAACAATTAATAATGCTGATGATATCATTATAGTTAAAAAACTATTAGAGGTTAGAACAAAATTAAATGAAATGAAAAATGAAAAACCATCTTTAGAAACAATAGAT
>JACCDP010853124.1_pt1 | contig 15308 bp, 17 predicted proteins | sample 7445841 | NCBI WGS metagenome assembly JACCDP01 (sample SAMN15323441, study PRJNA562643) | freshwater metagenome | isolation source: river surface water | place: USA:Blue River Watershed | collected 2017-08-17 | reverse complement strand
GGACCTGATCTAGGTAATGCTAGCGTAGGAAAGTAACAATGTTTTGTTATCCTTGCTAGCCAAGGATTTTTTTATTGAAGGAGGAAATCAAATGAAAAATCTAAGGCTCAGTATTCGTCAAATTGTCTTAATGGGGATGTTAGTAGGTATCACGATTGTATTAGATGTGGTCTTTAAGTTTTATCAACAAGCGAATGGTGGATCGATTAATTTAGCGATGGTTGGACTTGTATTAATCAGTTTATCTTTTACTTGGTGGAAAACTTGGTTTGCAACATCCATTGTCTTTGGTATTTTAAGTGCAATTTTAGATGGTTATATCGCCTACTATTTGTTTGATTATGCGTTAGCTCTGAGTGGATTTATGATGATTTCATTCTTTCGTATAACCATTTTGAATCGACAAGGTTGGAAAAGTTTTCTTTTATTGGTGATGACGTTTATCATTGCTTTCACCTGGCGATTAGGTATGCATGTGATTTCAGGTGTGATTTATTTTGAAGTCGATTGGCTTGGATCTTGGCTGTATAACATCACGTATTTATTACCATCCTTTTTAATCACTTTCATGGTGATTGTTGCATTATATTTCTCAAATTTACCCTTGGTAATCAAAAAATTAACCACCTAAAAAATGCTATAATTTACCTTATAAAAAGGTAATGATGTCTGTAAAAGGTAGCTGGTTAAAAATCCAAAGTTATAAGCATGATGGTTCTTTGCATCGTTGTTGGGAACGTAATTACGTTTTGCTTGATGATGAAGCATTTTTCGTCACTGCCAATCATAAAACTAAAGTAACAGAGGCCAATGGTAGAAGATGGTTTTCAAAAGAACCTGCGATTTCTTTTTTTAGTAAACATGATTGGTTTAATGTTATCGGTATGATTAAGGATCGTGGCGTTGTCTTTTACGTGAATATTGCCTCACCCACTTTACTTGATAAAGGTATTTTAAAATATATTGATTATGATTTAGATTACAAACTATTTCCCGATGGTTACATCATGAGTTTGGATGAACGCGAATTTGAAAAACATAGCGTCCGCTATCAATACACACCTGAACTTAAAGACGTATTGATTCGGTCTGCGGCATTACTTTTTAAGAAATTACAGGATCGAGATTATCCATTTCAAATGCATCGCATTCAAGAATTATTCCAACAATTTATCAAAGAAAAGAAATTTTTATTCTAATGAAAAAATCGTTTGAAATCAAACGTCTAGAAGATATTAAACCCTTCGTCACATCTATCCTGCCCTATTTAACGCTCGGCACATTAGTGACATTAAATGGCCCTTTGGGTGTTGGTAAGACGACCCTTGTTCAAGAAATGGCGAAACAACTTGGCGTGAAATCTCGCGTGATTTCTCCTACGTTTACCATCATGAAAGTGTATTCACTTGAACTAATGAAAGGTCGCTTATTACATGTGGATGCTTATCGGTTAGAGAAAAGTCCTTCCTTTGGCTTAGATGAAGAAATGGGTGAGGATACCATTACGATGATCGAGTGGCCAGAAAAACTCTCAACGATACCATCGGCAAATCAAACGATTCACCTCACTATTCGTTTTGTCAATGAACAAAGTCGAACGATTGAGATGGAGATCGTTTCTTGATGAAATCCTCGATCGTACTTGTTTTGGATTCAAGCACACCCACTTTATTTTTGGGATTAATCAAAGATAAACAAATCCTCGGTCATCATGTGGAATTACTTGAACGTCGACATGCTGAATTGATGTTGCCTCGTATCCTTGAATTTTTAAAACGATTTAACTACAAAATTGAAGATGTAACGGATGTAGTCGTCGGTCATGGTCCTGGTTCTTTTACTGGTGTTCGTCTTGCATTGACCTTGATCAAAACGCTCGGTTTGATGCAACCGTTAAGGGTATTTCCAATCAGTGCTTTACATCTTTTTGCTTACGAACCCAACGTCATCATCTCTCTTGATGCCCGAGGGGAAAGACAATACATTGCAGCTTATCAGGGTCTGAAAGTAATAGCGACTCCACAGATTTTATCTAATAAGGCCATACCTGCATGGAAACTTCAATTTCCCAATACAACTTCTTTAACTGTTGAAGAAGCGTTAAGAAAACCTGATGCAATCCTTCAACATATTATTCACTTGCATGGTGGATTAGTACCGTTGGTTGATCTACAAAAACTCAATCCACTTTATTTAAAGGATCTTGTATGACGATTCGCCCTGCAAATATCTTAGATTTACCGACCATTTTAAAGATTGAAATGCTTTCATTTTCTTCGCCTTGGACTGAATCTCATTTCCGTTATGAGCTTAATGAAAATCCATATGCATTTTTATTGGTTGCAGAAGCTGAAGGCTATGTCATCGGATATATTGATTTTTGGATTACGTTCCAACAAGCACAAATCAATAATCTTGCCGTGGTACCAACGCTTCGTCATCAAGGAATTGGTAAAGTTTTATTAAACGATGCCATCGAAAGAATAAAACAGGCTGGCTGCGAATCCATTACCTTGGAAGTGAGAGTAAGTAATCTCATCGCTCAAAAACTTTACACCAAACATGGATTTAAAGCCTTAATCAAAAAACCTCATTATTATGCTGATGGTGAAGATGCCTTACTGATGGAGAAAAGGTTATGAAGGATCGCTATATTTTAGGGATTGAAACAAGTTGTGATGAAACTTCGATTGCCATTGTTTCTGAAACCAATGTTCTCAGTCATGTGACGGCTTCTCAAATTAAACAACATGAAGCATTTGGTGGTGTTTTTCCTGAACTTGCTTCAAGGTTGCACACAGAAAATATTGGATATGTTTTACAAACAGCGTTAAAAGAATCGAAGTTAACGTTTAATGATTTATCTGGTATTGCGGTGACGCGAGGACCCGGATTAATTGGCGCGTTACATATTGGTTTACAAAGTGCAAAGATGCTTGCCGCTCGATTAAATATTCCTTTAATGGGAGTTCATCATCATGCTGCCCACTTAGAAGCTGCAAGGTTTATTCAACCGATTTTATATCCTGCTTTAGGATTAATTGTCAGTGGAGGCCATACTGAACTTGTTTACATGCCTCGGCCTTTACAATATAAACTCATTGGTCAAACCCAAGATGATGCGGTTGGAGAATCCTATGATAAAGTCGCTCGAATGATGGGTTTAGCTTACCCAGGTGGTCCCGTTATTGATCAATTGGCGCAAACCGGAACCACACAATACGCATTACCTTTACCCAAAGCCATTGGCACTTTTGATTTTTCTTACTCAGGTTTAAAAACCGCAGTCCAAAGTTTAATTCAAAAAGAACAACAAGCAAAGCGCGTGATGAATCAAAATAATCTCGCATTTGACTTCCAACGTTTGGTTATTCAAACCCTAATCGATAAACTTCAATTAGCGTTAAAAACGTATCAAGTCAAATCCGTTATCATCGGTGGTGGTGTGTCTTTAAATCGCGAATTACGGAAACAAGCATTGATTTTATCGAAACAAACCAATACCCCTTTTATTTTTCCTCCAACATGGGCTTGCACGGATAATGGGGCGATGATTGCCTTGCTTGGTACCGAAATGTTCAAAGCTGGGATGGTTGCATCACTCGATTTGGGTGTTGATCCTTCCTGGGAAATTGAAGCAAGCAGTCAAAAGTAAATACGCTATAATATCATTACAAATTAAGTAGGATATCCATATGAAACAAACTCATAACATTCGCGCCCTCTATCGTCACGCTCAAGGACAAACCCTCAAAGATCAACTTTCTGTGATCTTATCTGGATGGATTCGTACCAATCGACAAAATGGTGCAATTGGTTTTATTGAATTAAACGATGGTAGTTTTTTTAGAAATGTCCAATTGGTTTACCATCAAACCTTAGGTTCATTATTTGATACGTTAACCAAATGTGGAACTGGAGTAGCTATCACTGTCAAAGGTGCAATTCATTTAACCCCGACGAACAAGCAACCTTTTGAATTGGTCGTGGATACGTTTGAGATGGTTGGCGATGCTCCCGAAGATTATCCATTACAAAAGAAAAGACATGGTTTTGATTTCTTAAGAGAAATTGCGCATTTAAGACCACGTACCAATACATTTACAGCGATGTTTCGCTTACGTTCTGTGATGTCGATGGCGATTCATCAATTTTTCCAAGATCGTGATTTTGTTTATGTTCACACGCCCATCATTACCGGTAATGATGCTGAAGGGGCGGGACAAGTTTTCCAAGCAATCGTCGATCAAAAGAAACCAAATGAATTCTTTAATAAACCTGCTTCCTTAACTGTTTCAGGTCAGTTACATGTGGAAGCGTTTGCCTTAGCATTTAAAGATGTTTATACCTTTGGTCCTACATTCCGTGCAGAACCTAGTAACACCTCAAGGCACGCTTCAGAATTTTGGATGATTGAACCAGAAATTTCTTTTGCCGATTTAAATGATGATATGAAGTTGATTGAAGATTGTGTCAAGTATTGCCTTGACTATGCCTTTAAGCATGCGCCTGAAGAAATGGCATTTTTTAATCAGTTTATTGATACAACCCTTGTTCAACGTTTACAAACTGTTCGACAAAAACCATTTCAACGTATGACCTACACCGAAGCGATTGCTGCTTTACAAAAAGCTGTACAAAGCGGTGTTGAATTTGCTTATAAAAATATTCAATGGGGTATGGATTTACAAACCGAACACGAACGTTATTTATCTGAAACCATTGCAAAGGGACCCGTTTTTATCATGAATTATCCTAAAGAAATTAAAGCTTTTTACATGCGCTTAAATGATGATGGTAAAACGGTGGCAGCTTGTGACTTACTCGTGCCACAAGTTGGTGAACTTGTAGGTGGTTCTCAACGTGAAGAAAGACTTGATTTACTTGAAAAGAAAATGATTGAACATGGGAATAAAGCGGGCTTAGAGTGGTATTTAGATTTACGAAAATATGGTGGCGTACCTCATGCTGGCTTCGGAATCGGATTTGATCGGTTGCTCATGTATCTAACTGGTGTTAATAATATTCGAGACACACAACCTTATCCACGGACACCAGGATCCTTGTTATACTAAATTTAGATTATGTTTGAAGAACCGTTAGAAGAAAATATTCAACAAGACCTTGAAAAAGAGGCCTATGAGAGAAAAAAAACATCCTTAAGAAGGATGACAATTTTTATTTGGATGGTGAATATTGGATTAGCGATTTACGTTGTTACACAAATTATCGCTTATGTTGAGCGGTTATTGAATACTTAAAGTTTTTTCGCAACTTCATCTAAATTTTTCATAAAGATTTGATTACGTTTATTTTGTATTCTTAAGGTTCGACCAATCAAGGCAAGCGTGGCGCGTGTCAATAAAAGACCACCAAACAACGCTAATAAAAAGATTACATAAGAGATGGTGGCTTCGGGTACAAATCTTGGCACATTCAATAAAGTAGGCCAATCTGAAATAATATTTAATCCAAAAAAATTACTCATGGGAATATTTGCCCAATCAAAGATAGGAAAAATGGTATTGAATCCGCGGGTTTCATAGTTAAAGAGATCTTGAATCAAGGTTGGATCATTCATTAACGCCATATAACCGAAAAGGACACCTAGCATTAATCCAATTGTTAATAAAGCCCAAAAATAATCTTTGAATGCTTGACGATGACTTTTTTTAAAAGCAATTTTGGCAAACTCTTTTGGTGTATTCACGGTTCTAGTTTCGTAAATTTTCCAAGTTTCTGCATCGACTTGGTCACCATATTTTTTAATTAACGTTTCAAATAACCAACCAATCCCACCGACCAATGCCAAGGCTAATAAAACCAATGCAATCAGTAAATACAATAATTCTAAACGTTGACTAATGCTAGGTGTTGGCGTGGTCAAAAGTATCATGATTTGGTTCCTGTTGGGCTGGATGGTAAGGTCGCAACCGCTGGCTCAGCTTTATGTGTATTCGGTGTTTGTTTCATCATAAATTGATAACGTTTATGCGCAACTAAATCTTCTGGAAAAGGTGTGAATACGCCGCGACCAGAGAAAAATAAATAAATGGATTTAAGCGATACCCCCAAAAAGATAAGTAACCCATAAATTAAAAATAAACCGAAGCCAAAGGCAATAAGCGGAGAGGCGACGATATAAAGTGCACCTAATGCAATACGTTTAAATAATTTAACAAGTAGGTCCATGCATTTATATTAAAGCATTTTGATGCTTTTGGGTGAATGAGTTGATTAGGACGATGAGAAGAGGGAAAAATGAAAGAAATAAAACAGAAAAGATTCGATAAGGTCCCTCTAATATTGAACTTAATATTGCATTTATAAATGGATAAAGAACTAGACCAAGCAATAATATATAGACTTGATATCGAGCAGGTTTCATAAAAAGATAAACATAAGCGTAAATGGTAAAAAAGGTTAATGGTCCAAGTCCAAAAAATGCGAATGGTGAAAAAATAAATAATGAAAAGAGTGTGATGATGAATAATCCTGTAAAGACCATCACTTCAAGTTTTGAAAATGTGATTTGATATTTTATTGGTAAATGAAAACGCTCAATCAATGGATAAATCAATAGCAAGCCAATCCAAACTTGAAGTAATGCGATGGTATAAATTAAGATTGGATCTAACACCACGACCAATGTGTCTCGATCTAAATTCAAGATGCTATAAATAAATGTTAATAAATCGAGTTGATAAAGATGAAGCGTGATGAGTTGAATCAAATAAAGAATCGCGAATTGTAAAATCGAAAGAATAACCAATAATGAAAATAATGTCGCTTTTTTTTTGAGGGCAATGCCGTATCCGATGCCTAGTAACCAGGCAGGTAAAAAATAAAACAAGGTGGTTTCAATCAAGGGTTGAATCAGGATCATCATCAATAACATTGAGGTGATGGAGTAGATGACAAATCCTCTTTTTTGCGTTGTGAAGAAGACCATTAAGGTAATAAAAGGTAATAAATAGGTTAACCAGTAACCTACAAAAGGTATCGTGATATTTAACCACAAGATGATCACTTGTAATCCACTCATCAAAGCGATCCACGCAAGGACTTGGGATGGTTTGGTCAATAAGAATCTATTCATAAGTAACCATGATTAAAAAAGGTTTGATTATCATTTGCTTTTGGTCTTTAATTGAATGTTTCACGGGTGGATGGTCTAACAATCAAAGTTTAACATTTTCAAACCCAAACGAACGGATTTTAGCTATTACATTATACTTACTTCCAAATTGTCCACATGCACGTGAGGTTTTACCAAGAATTGAAACCTGGATTCAATTTCAAGACAATAGAAAGTGGCAAACGCTACCGCCAACGCCTTTTTATCCTTCACCTACCTTAAGGATTGTGTATCAAGAATATGGTGTTAATTATATTGGTAAAAACGAGATTTTAGAACTAATTTCCTAAGATATTCCTCTCTGTGTTTACATAGTATTCATCATGGTAATTTGGTAAAATTTAGTGAGTAAAAATGATGAATATTCAGGCTCAACTCAACGACAAACAATGGCAGGCTGTTTCCACGCTTTCACCTTACGTTAGAATCATTGCAGGTGCAGGTAGTGGTAAGACCAGAGTCCTTACATTTCGTATTGCTCATTTAATTAATGAACACCATGTCTATCCTGAAAAAATTCTTGCAATTACCTTTACCAATAAAGTAGCCAAAGAAATGCTTCATCGCGCTTCACAATTAGTACCAGATTTAGGATCTCGATTAAAAATCATGACCTATCATAGTTTTGCCGCACGATTTCTTAGAAGAGAAATTCATCATTTAGGATATCCAAGTGCTTTTACCATTCTTGATGATGATGACCAAGAAAAATTAGTGAAATCCATCGCTGAGGAAAAAGGTTTTCGTAGAGGTGATGAGATTGTTAAACAAGCGCTAAGATATATTGCTGAACAAAAGTCACAAGGCCTACTTCCTGATCAAATAAAAATTGAATATGAGCGCTTTCCGACTGAAAAACTTTGTTTAAGTTTCTATGAAACTTATGAATTAAAAATGAAAGCGATGGCAAATTTAGATTTTGATGATTTGTTAATGAAATCGATTGAAGTTCTTGAACGCTTTCCGGATGTTAAAACAAAATGGCAAGGGTACTTTCAACATATCCTCGTGGATGAATTTCAAGATACCAATGATGTTCAATATCATTTGCTAAGATTATTAATGAACTCAAAAACCAATCTTTACGTCGTTGGTGATCCCGATCAAACCATCTATTCCTGGCGAGGGGCTAATCCTAAAATTATCTTAGATTTAACCCAATCCTTTCCAATTGAAACCATCATCCTCAATCAAAACTATCGCTCGACCAAACCAATTTTAGATATTGCAAATAAGTTAATTGACCACAATCAACATCGTGTCAAAAAGGATTTATTTACTGAAATACTCGAAGGTAAAGATGTGTCTTATCAACGTTACTTTAATCGGGAAGAAGAAGCACAAGCGGTGGTTAATCAGATTAAAAAGATGATTCAACAAGGGCAACAGCCTCGAGATATGGCCATCTTATATCGCGCTAACTACCTAACATTACCCTTTGAAAAAGCCTTAACGCGAGAACAAATCTCTTTTCGTATTTTTGGTGGGATGCGTTTTTATCAACGACAAGAAATTAAGGATGCTATTGCTTACTTCAAACTCACCATCAATACCAAAGATGATTTGTCTTTCGAACGTATTATCAATGTTCCCCGTCGTGGCATCGGAGATGTGACATTTCAGCAACTAAAGACCATTGCCCATGTACGAAAATTATCTCTTTATGAAGCCGCAGAAGGTTTAGAAATGTTTGCCGACGTCTCACCCAAATTAAAAACACAATTGAAACCCATGATTGCCACGATAGAAAAATTTAAAATACGTTTGATGACAGACGGGATTGATCTTCGTTTTGAAGTTGAACAATACTTACAGGAACTCGGCTATATTAAAAGCCTTCAAGAAAGTGATGAAGAGGATCGGATTGAAAATATCTACACCTTGCTTGATGACCTCGAAGAGTATTTAGAACGCAATCAAGATGCCACTTTTTTACAATACCTAGAAAATATTTCTCTAATGTCGAGTCAAGATGAAATTCTTGAAGAGAATTTTGTGTCCTTGATGACGGTCCATACTGCCAAAGGCCTTGAATTTGATCATGTATTTGTGATCGGATTAAATGAGGGTGTCTTTCCTTCCATGAGAACGTTAGATGATGATGCCTATTTAGGGTTAGAAGAAGAACGTCGACTTTGTTATGTTGCATTTACAAGAGCTAAACAAACCTTATCGTTAACTTGCGCGAGTGATTTTTCATTTGTGATTGGTGGCAACCTCATTCCTTCTCGTTTTTTTAAAGAAGCTGGATTAATTTTTAAGAACGCTTATCAAACGTCAATGAATGCAAATGCAAATCCAAATTCAACTTCTTTTGGTTCTATCAGTTCACCGTCTCGCTTAGGTGTGGTTCGTCCCTCGGGTGTAGATTCACCTACCTCCAATTCACCTCGAACGACCATTCAATGGCAAATCGGGGATTTGTGCCATCATGATAGTTTTGGAAATGGTAAAGTCAGCCAAATTATTTCAAATGATATTATCGAAATTACCTTTGAAAATCCTGTGCAGATCAAAAAAATAATTGCCCAACATCCTAAGTTAAACAAGGTAAAATAGTGATATGGATATTGCAAAACGCATCGAAACATTAAGAACATTACTCAACCAATATAACCACGAGTATTATGTGTTGAATCAATCGACGGTGGATGATGCCACCTATGATCAATTAATGAAAGAACTCATTGAACTTGAAACAAATCATCCTCTCTATTTTTCTCCACATTCGCCATCTCAACGCGTAGGTGGTTCAGTTCAATCTAGTTTTAAAAAAATCAAACACACGAGGATGATGCTGTCGTTAGCAAACGCCTATAGCTTCGAAGAAATGAAATCGTTTGATCAACGGATTAAAGACTTACTTCAAGACGATAAAACAAAGGAATATGTTTGTGAACTCAAAATTGATGGGCTCGCCATTAGTATTGAATATCGCAATGGTTTGATGGTGTATGCTGCTACTCGTGGTGATGGAGAAATTGGGGAAGATGTTACTGCGAATATTAAAACCATTAAATCCATTCCTTTAACCATTCCAGATTTACGAACGATTGAAGTGCGTGGTGAAATCTATATGACCAGGAAAGTGTTTAAAGCTCTTAATGATCAACGCGCAACCCAAGGTGAGGTGTTGTTGGCGAATCCTCGTAATGCTGCCGCTGGTTCCATTCGTCAATTGGATTCAACGATTACAGCCAACCGTCAACTTGATGCGTATTTGTATTATGTTGTCAACGCAAATGAACTTGGTCTTCAAACACACCAAGATGCATTACAATTTTTAAAATCCCTTGGCTTTAAAGTCAATCCAGAAACCAAGGCTGTTCAAGGTATTGAAAAAGTTTGGGAATTTATTCAACAATATGAATCGAAGCGTCCTTCGCTTACGTATGATACCGATGGCATTGTGATAAAAGTGAATCAACTATCCGATCATCCGCGTTTAGGTTATACCGCTAAAACCCCAAGATGGGCTATCGCATATAAATACCCTCCAGAACTTGTAGAAACAACCCTTGAGAATGTTATTTTTACCGTTGGAAGAACAGGAAAAATCACCCCTAATGCCGTGTTAACACCTGTGCGTGTTTCCGGCAGTATGATTGCCAGAGCCACCTTGCACAACGAAGATTTTATGCAATTAAAAGATCTCTATCTTGGTGATAAAGTTTTGATTCGAAAAGCTGGAGAAGTCATTCCAGAAGTCGTTCAGGTAGTCGGAGATAAGCGTTCAGCTCAAGCGATAAAAGTCGTGATGATCAAGGATTGTCCAGCATGCCATCAACCTTTGGTAAAAATTGAAGCGATGCATTATTGTCAGAATTTATCTTGTCCTGCTCGAAACGTAGAATCAGTGATCCATTTTGCTTCGAAATCCGCAATGGATATTAAAGGATTAGGTGACAAAATTATTCAAGATTTATTTGAATTCGGTTTTATTCAATCGAGTGCAGACTTATATCAATTAAAGGAACGTCGCCACGATCTTTTACAAGTGGATGGCTATTCGGATAAATCGGTGGATTTAATTCTAGAAGCGATTGAAGTGAGTAAACAACGGAGTCTAGAAAAATTAATTGTTGGGCTAGGTATTAAAGAAATTGGTGAAAAGACTGCTAAGCAATTAGCAAAGCGATTTTTGAATTTATCTTCACTTTCCCATGCTACATATCAAGATTTAATTTCACTTGAAGACACAGGTCCTGTGGTTGCGCAAGCAATTTTAGATTACTTTCAAAAACCTTCTCATCTGGCATTGATACAACGATTGATAAACTTTGGGGTCAATACACAATATTTAGGACCTACGACAGCGAAGACAAGTTTTTTTAATGGTAAAACCGTTGTGATAACGGGTTCCTTTTCTCAACGAACAAGAGAATCATTAATTGAAACTTTAGAAAGTTTAGGTGCTAAAGTTGCCGGAAGCGTTTCTAAAAACACGCACATTTTAATTCATGGTAACGATGCCGGAAGTAAACTTAGCAAAGCACAAGCATTAGGTGTTTCTTTGATGGATGAAGCCAGTCTCATGAGCATCTTTGCAGAAGAAAAGGTATAATCATACCGATGAAAAAAATCGATAAACCATTGTTATTGGATGCTAGCACTCGTCTACTTTTTGTGATGACTGAAGCCCAATATGACGTTTTAATCAATGAGTTTGATGTTTTGTTGAAGCAAATGGCGCTGATTGGAAAAATTGAAGGTGTTGATCAAGTTTTACCGATGACCTTTCCGTTAGGCAATCACACTGCAAAATTAAGAGATGATATGCCCGGCATCACTTTAAAACAATCTGAAGCTACACAAAATGCTAAGTTTGTTAGTGAAGGTCAAATCAAATTACCCAAGGTGGTTGGTTAGTCATGCATTGGTTAGATCACAGCATTTTAGAAATCCATCAAGCTCTTATTCAACGCCAAGTGACACCTTTGCAATTGGTGGAAGAAGCATTAAAACGCGCAAAGGCAGACGTATGGAATACTTTTGAAAAGATCACCGAAGATATTGCGATTCAACAAGCAAAAGCGTTAACGACCCCAGAAGTTAATAATCTATTTTGGGGCATCCCCTTTGTTATGAAAGATAATTTTTCTACCAAAGGCATTGAAACGACTGCAGGTAGCAATATTCTCAATGGGTATGTTCCACTTTATGATGCCACGGTGTATGACAAACTATTGAAAGCAAAAGCCATCTTAATTGGTAAAACAACCCTTGATGAGTTGGCAATGGGTGGCACAGGTATGACGGGTCATAAAGGTTACCAATATAACCCTTTTGATTCAACGAAAACAAGACAAATAGGTGGAAGTAGTTCAGGATCTGCTGCTGCAGTGAGTAGTGGCATGGTTCCTTTTTCCTTAGGTAGTGATACAGGAGACTCCGTAAGGAAACCTGCAAGTTATGCTGGTCTAGTTGGATTTAAACCAACATGGGGAAGAATTTCTCGCTTTGGATTATTTCCATTTGCACCTTCTTTGGACCACGTTGCCTACTTTACTCGATCTGTCGAAGATGCCGCTATTTTAACGAATGTCTTGAGTGGAGAAGACGCAATGGATGCAACAAGCGCCAACCAAGCACTGCCTGTTTATCAATTTTCAAAATCCATCAAAGGCAAAAAAATTGCCGTGATACAAGAAGTTATGGATTCAATACAAAATCCATTGATAATTCAACGCTTTCATCAAACACTTGAAGCTTTAAAAAAAGCTGGTGCTCAAGTTGATTTTGTTCACTACCCACTATCATTACTCCAAGCAATTTATCCTACATATATGACAATTTCCTGTGCAGAGGCAACCAGTAATAACGCTAATCTGGATGGATTGAAATTTGGTCCTGGATATCAAGGAAAAACTTATCAAGACGTTATGATGCAAGCAAGGACTGAAGGGTTTTCAGAATTAATTAAGCGACGATTTGTCATTGGAAGTTATGTGTTGATGAAAGAAAATCAACAAGATTTATTTTTACGAGCGCAACGCGTTCGCAGGATGATGGTTGAAGCTTTAGACAAGATTTATCAAAACTATGATGTGATTTATTTACCTGCCGCCCCAACCATTGCTCCTAAATTCACCGATTCCAGTGATCGGCTTTCTAGTCAGTACTTAATTGCAGATTCCCACCTTGCGTTGGGTAATTTTGCTGGTTTACCATCGGTGACAATTCCTATCGGATTTGAACAATCGATGCCCTTTGGTGGAAACGTCATGGGTCGAGCCTTTGAAGAATCCACCACACTCGAGATTGCCTATGTCATTGAGCAATTCACAGGTTTAAAAAATCTTTCCATTCAAACGAGGAAACAAGGATGAACGTCGAAGCAGTTATTGGCTTAGAAATCCATGTGGAAATGCAAACGAAATCGAAAATGTTTTCTGCTGCTCCTGTAACCTATAAATCAGAACCCAATACTGCTGTGGTTCCATTAGATTTAGGACATCCAGGCACGATGCCCGTGGTCAATCGTCAGGCGATTATCAACGCCATCCAAGTTTGCTATGCACTTCACTTAAATATCGATTCTCAATTATGGTTTGATCGCAAAAATTATTTTTATCCCGATTTACCAAAAGGATATCAAATTACTCAAAACGCTCGTCCAATTGGATCAGAAGGTTGGATTGAAGTGATGGTTGAAAATCAACCTTTTAAGATTCGCATTGAAAGGTTGCATGTTGAAGAAGATACGGCGATGCAACATCACTACGAAGGATTTACCTTGGTCGATTATAATCGTGCTGGCATTCCGTTAATGGAAATTGTCACCAAACCCGATATTCGTAATGGCGCTCAAGCGGCTGCGTTTGTTGATGCCATTCGCCAAATCGTTTCATTCTTAAAAGTTTCCAGCGGCAAAATGGAAGAAGGCTCACTTCGTTGCGATGTGAATATTTCTGTGCGTCCAGTCGGAACGGAAAAATTCGGCACCAAAGTTGAAATTAAAAACTTAAACTCCATCGCCAATGTTCAACGGGCAATCGATGTGGAAATGCTTCGTCAGGAACGCTCTTTAATTGCCGGCATTCCCGTTCAGCAAGAAACCAGACGTTATGATGAATTAAAAAAAGAAACCATCATGATGCGAAAAAAGACAGACGCTGTGGACTACAAATATTTTACAGAACCCAATCTACTACCCATTGATTTATCTAAAGACTTTATTGCTGGTGCTATTTCTCATTCTTTACCTCTGGCAACAACAAAGAGAAGCAAATATCAAACACAATTTTCTTTAAGTGAGTATGATGCGATTCAATTAACGCAAGATGTCTATGTATCAGAATATTTTGACCGATTAACATCGATTGGTAACCACTATAAACTATATGCGAATTGGTTGTTGGGAGACATTGCCTCATTTTTAAACAAACAAAATTTAACCATGGTCGAATTCCCCATCCAACCACAAGAAATGGTTGGATTAATTTCGATGATTGCCAAGGGTGATCTTTCCAATAAACAAGCGAAAGAATTATTCGAATTGATGATTAAAAATCCAACAGATCCTCGTCAACTCGCTGAAAAATTGAATATGCTACAAATCTCAGATGAGATTTATATCACCCAACAAGTTCAAGAAGTACTTACAGCGAATCCTCAATCCATCATTGATTTTCAACAAGGTAAGGACCGGGCTGTCGGTTTCCTTATTGGTCAAATCATGAAAAAAACCGGTGGCAAAGTAAATCCGTCTCTAACCAATCAAATCCTAATGAAGCTTCTCAAAAGTAAATAAAAAAAGGACAGCTTGCTGTCCTTTTTATCTTGCTAGAGTAATGGATTATTCGATGTCTTTGGTTTTGCCAACAAACATAACTCCGATCGTACCAAGACCACCATGAGCGGCAATGACAGGACCCATTTGGGCATTCACCAAGGTTTTAATACCGGGACGAATTTTCTTTAATTCTTCGGTCAAATATTTTGCATCTTCTGGGCAATCATTTTGAACAATGAATACTGTGTCATCTTGTTCCACATATTTCTTAAATGTTTCCAACAAGAAGTTTAAAGCGTTTTTTCTTCCACGGGCCTTAATTTTTGGAACGGGGACGATGCGACCTTCCGAGTTGCACATCAAGATAGGCTTAATGCCTAAGAAGGAACCTAAGGCAAATTTAGCCGCATTGATGCGTCCACCTCGGTAAAGGTG
>JACCDP010529644.1_pt1 | contig 15325 bp, 14 predicted proteins | sample 7445841 | NCBI WGS metagenome assembly JACCDP01 (sample SAMN15323441, study PRJNA562643) | freshwater metagenome | isolation source: river surface water | place: USA:Blue River Watershed | collected 2017-08-17 | reverse complement strand
TTCCGTGTTACTTCTTGGATGGCCTTATTAAGTTTCGATGAATCCTCCTCTTTATTCCACTTGTCGTCATCTTTTATATACATGGTCTCACGCTTGATATCGGTACAATGAATCGGACGTTCTGTCCGGTCAAGTTGTTTCAAACTATCAATAAGTATCTTGGAAACGCCATTTACGAACCCTAGCTGAGCATTGTTCTCCAGATCCTCACGGGATACCTCTATGTTTTTAATGAAATCAGAAAAGTTGATAGCGTCCTTACACTGCTCATTAAGAAAGACATTGATATTGAATTTTTGATTATTGTTAATATTCGCATTTATTGTATTATTGTTGTTAGTAGTTCCAGACTTACATAGTTCGAGAACCTGCTTCTGGACGTCTGTGCTGTTTTTCACAAGTTCCATAATTAACGTTGTCAAAGTGGTTATATCAGACAGCTGCGGTTGCGGTTGCGGTTGCGGCTGAGGCTCAGGCTTAGGCTGACAAGTTTTCACATGCTTACATAAACTCGACTGGTGTTTATATTCATTATTACAAGTCTGGCATACATATATTTTCGGGATTTTTTGGGATATTTCATTAGCATTATTAGCCGATGAATGCTTGCGAGTTCCTAAATGTTTATTAAAATCTTTTTTGGAACAGCATATATAGTTACATTTTTCACATTCGAACGACTTCGGGACTTTCGGGACTTTTTCTTTAGTCATTTGTTAGTATATCAGACTAATGAGAAAATCCTCTAAATGATTTCTACGCGAAAATACAAAAAAATATATGCTAACAAAAAAATCAAGAAAAATCACAAACCTCAGCATTATGCTCACAAACGATTTTTTGGAAAAGTCCTTGGAAACTTTTTTTTGTAAAGATCGATTTTGGACATTTATTTCTTGTCCATTTTTCGAAAAAATATTTTTAAGTTTCAAAACGGGTTTTTCCAAAATTTTATATTATCGATATTCTTGTTAATTATATAAATATCACACGATAACCAGTAATAAACATATTCTGTTTATAAAAGAATGGTAACAATCATGTTCCCCCACCGAACATTCTAACAGATAATTTTGATAACTATTGTAATAAAAATCAGTTATCAACTTATTCCATAAAAGTATTGAATTTGACCCATGTAATTTGTCAAATCGGTTTCGCGGTCAGAATACTGTTCATCGTCGCTGTTCTTATTACGAAAATGGAAAATGTTCTCATTGGCGCAATAAACCCCCGGGTCCTCTACTGTCTTACACTGGTATTTATTCGCATACAAGTTTTCAAATTCGTTTGGAACGTAATATTCTCCAATGATTGGTCGAACAACGCAGTCATTCAGTAATAATGAAATCGCAACATCATCGAACGCATTTTCTGCAATTCGAACGCGTTCCGGTTTATTGCCAACGATACCGAGGACACGCGCAATTAAATCTCTCGATAAAATGAAACATGCACCGTGTAGAAAAATAAATTTCGAGTCAAGTTTCGTTCCTATATATTGATTAACGATGCTTTGCTCATATGCCTTATTTGGGTGATCAGGTAAATTATTGAAATGACCGCCTGCATATTCAAACTGTCTCTGAGTATCCAAATACTTTAATAGACGCGGAATGTGTATAAACGATGACAGATTCGTCCGCAAAATATAATCGTATTTGAATAATGCGCTACAAGCGCTCATGGCAGCAATCGTTTTGTATAATATTCCTGGACGGAGTGACTCAATAGATCTATGAGAAATGCTATCGTTTGTAATATATACGTCGGATGAAATAGTCGGATTCGAGTAAATGAAAAAACTACGAACGCCGGGGAATCGATTCATGTACAAAGCCCAATACTCTTTGAACTGGTCATATCCCCCGCCATCTGACGCAATAATCAATATAATCACTCTATATTCTTCATTAGGGCGTTCCACATAGTCGTTTGAATATGAGATAGACATCGTATATATGAAGTGAAACAGGTATTATTTATATAATTACAATTTTTATAAATAATCTAGATTAGATAATGGTAGAAACGTAATTGCCACTGAAGCTCTCGATTCCGGTATGCGTGAGATTGATGGAAACGTCGATCCAGACATCCCCGCCCATCTTGGCCCACCGACTACAGAAAACCCAATCCTCCGACAAGTAGTGTCCGTCCTCAACGCAGCAGTCAAATAGCGAATAGGCGAACTCATTCTCGTGTGGCTCCAAAAATGATACGTCATCTGTATACTTGGTAGATGGGAATGCCTGGAACATCTTATTGAATACATCACGCTGAATCATCAAGAACCCGGTTGCGGCATGCTTAACCTTTGCCAGGTTGTTCTCGATTATGAGTGTTCCTGCGCTGAGATAGTTAATATTATACTTGAGTAGCTTATGCTGGATCAATGATTCGTCGGTAATCATGTCCTTCAATTGCGTAGTATTCTTATGATTCACCCAAGACTGGATAACATTCGAATTGTAAGGATTTGCGTCATCCTTGAGCAACTTATTCCAGAAATAGTGTTTAAGCGGATAAACGCCGCCAACCACTGGCTTGTCTGCAAGAAGTAGCTTGATAACAGACATTGGATCCCAGGAAATATCGTTGTCGATAAAAATAATATGAGTAACCTCCTTCTTACTGAGCGCCTTGGCAACTAGATTGTTGCGAGCACGAGTAACAAGACTGTCGCTCTTACAGAAGATAATCTGCGAGTCGATCTTGTAATGTTTCAGACACTCGATCGTCGCCATAAGACACGAGACGAAATCTACGAAACAAACGCTGCCGTAACAGGGGGTTAGAATACAAACATTCGGCTTATTCTTGGAAACATAATCAGAGATTGTCTTCTCGAATAGGTTCTGGTCTTGGGTTTCTACCTTCTGCTCCGGAGGAGGCGCATCGGCGTCGACCACTTCATACTTAATTCCATCACTTTCGATTGTGTCCATAATATAATCAGGTTGTGTGATTATATTTAAGTTATTTACAATCTAATACATTTTTCGCTTTGAACGATTCCGCTTGCGCCGCAATTACGAAGAGTCATCAATAGACGAGTTAGATCTTCGAGAGTTACTCCGTCGTATAATTATAAATAAGTTTATATATAGTTGTATATAATATATGTTGAAAAGGTTATTATTAATTTGTCTAGGATTTTGTTTTATAGACACAAACGCTTATTTTAAATGTGATTCGTCCCAAAAATCGTATTTTGAAAACGAACGCATGTTATTTGGATTGGAAGATACAATCCAACCATTTGAATCGCAATATTTAACTGAAACCGTAAATTACTTTCCGACGAGTTGTATATACAATAACAATACTATTTCACATTATCCTGATTCGATTCACTTTATCAAGCAATACTTGTATGAGAAAGTAGAGCCAATTCAAATGAATAGATATATTCCGGGTTCGGCGATTGGAATGATAACCGATTATGTATGGAGGTTAATGGGTTATGTCAAAGTTATATACAATAACGAATTATTCTGGTATCTAGACAATAAATATACAAATGATGTTGTTATTTTCTTTCATGGAATAAATGCTTTTAATGGATTGGAGAACTTGTATCTATTGAATAAACTCAGCAAAAATAATAGCATATACGTATCAATATATCAACCGTCGTTTATAGCAGATTATTTCCATTACAATAATACATATTCACAGCATATTTACAATATAATATCATTTATAAGAAGAGAACTATCGAGTAAAACAATTAGCATGATAGGGAATAGTTACGGGTCGATTCGTATTACAACCCTATGTAAACGCTATGATTGCTCTAACATGTCTAATATTATACTGACCGATCCAGTGAATATTAATTTTCCATATTCCAAGATATTCGTTAGTCTATTTCATGGAGTTTTCAGTAATTCCAATTTGACAGACACCTATAGAATGATTAGCACAGTAAATCTATTGCGCTATGAAAAACAATATCGTCATATGGAGAACAATTTCGATTGGTATGAATGGACTCTCGATACACCGTTTATGAACTACTACAAAGATATATTAACATTAGTCATAGGAAAATATGATGATTTATTGTCGGTTAATGAAACGAGCTACGCTATGACTAAAATATGTCGCGTGATATACACTAACACGCTACATGGGTTTGTTTTGTTTACGGATTTCTTAGATGATATACAAACCATTAAACAATCGGACACTTGCAGTATCCACCGCTGCGCTTAATTGCGCTAAATACAAATTGACTGACTCCAGTAGTCGAGGGCGTTCCCTGTTTCTTCATTCCGCCGCCATCATAATTGCAATTCCTGACATTCATAACGCGCTTGGTCATCATACCGGACATTATTTATATACACTATCAAAACATAATAAACTTTAGGGTTTATTATTTTTCTGGGTTTTCGTATGTATTATATATTTTTGTTATTTATTATTCATTTTTTATATATTAATCAGATTGATTTCGATTTAAGCGGACGCAGTCGCCTCCTTGACGAAGTGGTGCTTCATGTACCTCTGAAGGTTGAAGTAGGTGAGCTCGTCGCCGCTTCCGAGAGCAAGGAGCTTGGAGAGGCTGGCATCCGGGTGGATCTTGCGCCCATTCTCCTTGTCCTGGAGACCCTTCTCGCGGATGTAGGCGTTGATCTCCTTGCTGACCTCAGTCCTGGCCATCTCGGAACCAACGGCCTTGCCAAGGAACTTGGCGAGCTCGTCGGAAATCCTGGTGGGCTTGACGAAGCCAGAGGGCTGCCTGTTTCCAGTAGTCCTCCTCTTCTTGGAGTTCTTCTGGGCATTCTTGAGCTCACGGCCAAAGACCTTCTCGAGGGTCTTGTAGTCGGCCTTCATGGAAGCGAAGAGTCCGGCCATCTGCTGAAGCTTGGCGCCGAACTCCTGAATCTTGAGGGCGACGGAAGACTCCTCGGCGACAGGGGGCTGCTCAGAGACGACGGGGGCAGCGGCGACAACCGGCGCGGGGGCCGGGGCAGCGGCAGCCTCCTTCTCAGCCTTCTTGGCGCGAGGCTTGGCGGCCTTCGCCGCCTCGACGGGGGCAGGAGGGGGGACAACAACATTCTCAACGGGGGCGAGCTTATCAGACTTGGAAGTGCGAACCATGTTTTCTAGTATATACAATAGTATATCCTATTTTTTTAAGTAGTTTAACGCACTTATATAATTATAACATGACAGATGATGTCAAGGTCGTAAGTTTTCCTAAAATATTATGGATTCATAGAGCCAGGGGATGGAATTTCTGGCATTTAACGAGACATGCGTCAATATTGTTAGCACATGCATAGCGCCGATTTTCCTAAACTCTTCGTCTACTCCTGTATAAACGAGGTTCTCCATGACAGTTAAACAAACCCGTCGAAGTTCATCTATATCGTTCAATACGGCTTCGCTAATTCCGGATAAAGAAACACGACCTTCGAGTCCATCTATAAATGGGTTGAAATGTGGGCATATTTTCCTTCGAGTTTCATGGGAAAGATTGGCGCGCCATTTCCAAAGTTCGTATAGATAAGTAATAAATACGTGTAGTCGCGAATGGCTCAAATCGGTAAACCATGAACTCTGCGTGTAATTCCCTAAATGGTCTATATAGTAGAATAGTTCTCGAACTCGGACTTCATCCGTCTTTTTTCTAATTTGATTCATGTTATTTCTGACAATTTCGGAAGCTGTTAGCTTTGCGGTTTCGGTCTCTTTGGGAAGCAAAGCTATTAGTCTATTTATATTAACTGCGTCAGCTCGAGCAAATCTTGCCCGATTATATGGATTGATTAAACGTTCTTGCTTTTCAAACATCATCTCTAAAGATTTCAAATCGAACCCATATACTACGTTGTTTTCGTCAGAATAGCTAAAGAATCGGTTGTAGTCAATATCGGATATAGGATCGAGTGTGTAGAAATCTGTATCATTTACACAAAGTTCTCTTCGGAATAGTCCGGGTCCTCTTGCTCTCATTTGTGAAATTGCTAAGTTTCGTCGAACTAGAGATTGAATATATACAGCCGATCGTATGGTTTTGAAATGGTTAGTAATCCTAGATATCAATTCGCTCTTGGTTCCGGATATTCGAAGGCAGTTCTGATGAGCAATATTTTTGAGTTGTGTAACTTTGAAATTTCCTAAACACTCGGGCTTTTTAAAATAATCACTCCATTCGTATGCTACGGGCTCTACCTTCATAAACTGTACTTGTTCTAGAAATTCTAAATACTTTTATGTTTGAAACAAGAATCGTGTTTGTGTTTGTGTTTGTGTTTGTGTTTGTGTTTGTGTTTGTGTTTGTGTTTATAAAAATCTATCGAAAATACGGCTAAAAGCGTGTTACGCAGCGAATTGTTTTAGAAAATTGATTTAGAGAATACAGAGTAGATAATACAGTAATCTATTAGCAACAGAAGATGTCCGCTTACACCGCCGCCAAGCCCGTTGTCCTCCCGGTCTCCGACTGGAACCCCAGTGCGATTAAGTACATGATGCCCAAGGTCAATGACAAGGGCGGAAAGTCTATCAATGTGATTAGCAAGCAGTCTAGTCGCTCCCTTCATATCTCCACCCCTCTCATGATGACGTGGGGTATCGCCGACTTCGTCGATGAGAAGGGAGAGTCTGATGGCAAGTTTAGCATTTCATTGAATTTCCCGAATGAGGAGTATGCCACGCCGGCGACCACGGCATTCCTCGAGAAGCTGAAGGCATTTGAGAATCAGGTGCTCGATGACGCTGTTGCGAATTCCGAGCTATGGTGGGGCGAGTCTATGTCTCGCGAGTTGTGTAAGCACACCTTCTTCCCGTTCCTCAAGTATAGCAAGAACAAGGAGACGAAGAAGATTGACCTGACGAAGCCGCCTAGCATTCGCGCCAAGGTTCCCTGCTACAATGACAAGTGGGGAGTTGAGCTGTATGACACGAACTCGAATCTCATCTTCCCTTGCGAGGACCCCTCGCGCACTCCTCCGGATTTCGTTCCCAAGCTCAGCAACATCGCGTGTGTTCTTCAGTGCGGAGGCATTTGGATCGGCGGAAAGGGATGGGGACTCACCTGGAAGATGGTTCAGGGAGTCGTCAAGCCTCGCATCACCGATAGCGTCTATGGAAAGTGCCACATCAGTCTATCCAGCGAGGAGAAGGATGTTCTTGAGAAGCAGCCGCTCCCGGCGACAGAGGAGGAAGAGGAGGCACCCCCCGCGAAGAAGGAGGTTGAGACCACCGTCGAGGATAGCGACGAGGAGCCGGAGGAGGTAGAGGCAGCTCCTGCGCCCGCACCTGCTCCTGCTCCCGCAAAGAAGGTTGTTGTGAAGAAGGCCGATCCTCCCACTCCCGCTCCCGCACCCACTCCAGCACCTGCTGCTGAGGAGCCCAAGAAGGTTGTTAAGAAGATCCTTAAGAAGTAAATACAAATGAACCAAAATAAAAAAAACATACATAACGCAACTCATTATAGCAATCAGATTTAAATAAAAATTCAAAAACTCAAAAACATATGATAATAATCAATATATTATTACCATTTTTTTATTTGACGACCTGGATATTCAAACGTATATCACTTCTCGTTGAAACATTATACATGTCAGATGCGTTGATTTTTGCCAATCCGGCATTAGCAAGCACAATATAGTTGTGTTCTCTCATTCGTAATTCATTCCGGTCGAATGAGAACACGGTATCGCCAACCAAGAATTCATGTCGCTCCTTTTCAAATAGATCATTTATATTATAAGAAAGATAGACTATTATATTATTATCATCATCAATTGCGATTCCACTGGGCAGCGACGGTTTACACACAACGTATAGGTCAGAACCAGAATTATCGTATGTTAGCTTGTGGTGCCATAACGGAACAAGATACAACTTACCGTCGATTGTCAATTTGTATATATTATCGTTCATTATATCGGACAACTTCGGCGTAAGCACAATACATTCATCTTTTTTGATTAGCGATTCGATTTCGCTCATAAAGTCATCGGATATATGTAAAATATCGGCATATAGCACTATTAGTTTATATAAATTCGTAAGGATCTTTTTATCAAGTGTTTTAATTAATTTTATAGTTTTTTCTTCACACGCTTGTGATATGCGGCCGAGTAACGTCTGGAATAGCTCATTTTCGGTAGTATTGCTTTTAAGAAAATCAGATAGCAATTCCTTGTAGGTTTTATTACCCCCGCCATCAAGGTTATTTGAAAGGAACTTATACGCTTCATGAATGTCCCTAAACTGGCTAGCAGCATTATCAGACTTGTTTTTGTCAGGGTGATATAATAGAGCCTTTATCCTATATTGGCGTTTGATAGCATCAATGTCAGTTGCTTCGCTTGATTCCAATCCGAGCAACTCTCTAGCGCGGACTTTATTCATTTTTGTAACTTCGATAGTAAATAAAATAGAATACTTTCTAAATGATATATCGGTCTATAGTTATTGTTATAATATTTCAGGAATACATAACACCTGTCGAGAACGTCCGATAAATTCTTACCTCGAAGTTTGCCGTTTTGTATGAAAAAGTATAATATATACCAAAGACATTCAGTTACGTCGAGATTGTAAATCAACATATCATATACCGTGTCTCTGAAATTAGAATAAGACAGTTTGGAAGGCGTTAATAAATCCGCGATTATATTATCACACACAATGTTGAATACGTCTTTTGGAACTTTACCGTCGCGAATAGACGCAAATGTTTTGATCTCTTTACAATTTATTATTTCACGTTCCTGAATTTCATTGAATATGGTTTCGGCCGTTTTATTTATGGAATCTGATTCATGTTGGAACTCTCTGCTTATTTTGTGTGAGAATTTATCCAAAGGGCTATCTATAGTGGATTCGTCGTTTCCGCGAACCAATTGTAAATATTTATCTTTGGATGGGCGTCGAACGTTGATTATCTGACAAGCCTGGGTTATGTTATTTGGCAGAAAGCTAACATGCTCTGTTATTATTATAAAGTAAATTCGAATGGGCGATTTGTAATGGGAATACTGTTGAACATAACTGTAGAATACTTCCAATAGTTCAGCATGAATCGCGTGAAAGTTCTTACACAATATGAACCCAAATTTTCCGTTTTTTACCGATATAATATCGATAATCTGCGAAAATAATTCGCGCCATATCAACTTTGAATTACATCCCAGTAGAGACATGTCAACTTCATAGTGTATATCGCTTATGTGGTAGGTATAATCTTGTTTTTCGGTTTGGATCGTTATTTTCTTGTCATACTTCAAATCCGTTGAGCTGTGCTTGCGAATAATGGATAGCGCCTGTGTATATTTTCCGATGCCAGGCGGACCATATAGAATTATGTTACCCATTTTAGACATTTGATTTATTGAATCAGTCAATTCGGGGTGTAAGTTATATTTATTAAGTGATGTGAGGTATTCTTCGTAGTGCGATTCATAAAATTTCATTGTTCTATATAATGAAAATTTATGTTTATGTTCGTTTGAACGAATTGCTTACTCTGGTATAACAAGTCTGGATAATCTGGTCGATTCGAATATTATATACATTGACGATGCGAACACGTATGTTGAACCGGCGGCTAGTTTGTATTCATTAGTAACGTTGAATAGTTTCTGAACTAACCAGTAAATTAATAGCCCCATGTATTTTATCGGAGCCATTATAAACCAACTGTAACTATATAACAAGGCAAACGACGCGCTAATTTTATTTATTATATCACTGATCTTAGGGTTGAATTGAGTTGTGAATATGGAATTTATATATTTGAGTTCCTCTCCAGTGTCCGGAGAAATAATAAATCCTAATATTGTCGTAACAATGACGTTAGATATAAATACAATCTTTATGTTTTCGACCGCATTTGCGTTCTTTTTTGATAGCTTAGTGTCTATATTTTCGCCGTTTGATGATTTTACGTCAGTCTTGTATTTCGTTATTGCCGTATTTAAAATTCCAATACATGTAATTATTGTCATTATTCCAATAAACAACCCCGCAATCTTATGATTATTGCCTTTTATTGCGTTACTGAGTATTACAGTAAATAATATGATCGTTACCGGAACAGCACAGAATAATATTTGCGTATTTATTTTTGGATTAAACATAAATAAGAATATTTCCAAGTATAATATTACGATAATTACGTATATCATAAGGCTGTTATCAGGTTTTCCTTTCATGATTGTGGGAGCAGATGTTGACATTATTCTATAGTATGTTCAGACATTTTTGGTATATTATATGTATCACACAACCAACTAATCAAAACATCCGCATTACAGTTGGAGAACCCCTCTCTAAATTTTTTGATATTATAGAACTCCGGTTTCGGCATATCTTTACGTTGATAATGTGCATATGCACCGTATTTACCTTTTCGTATGCTCAAATCTCTTGTCAAAGTTCTCAATACTGATGATGACAATGATTTTGGATTATCGATTATATCATCTATCGTAACAACGCCTTTTGCTTTTATAATATCATCGACGCTCTTTTTATTTTCGCCCCATTCAGCATAAGCGCCGAATTTGCCATGTTTTATATGGACATCATGTTCTCCAATATTGCCTATACATTGGATTGGAATTTCTATAAGATCATCTGTATTATATCCTCCGATGCGGAGTTTGTCTAAATCAATCGCGACGTCTTTCCTTACAGATTTATATTCGATGGTTCCGTCATCTAATTTGTGACTTATCGCTGGTCCGTTTTTGGTAAATACCAAATCATGTTCGTTATCTAATTTATATGTTTCTTTCGATACGGAATTTGTTAGGGAACGTATGAGCGCGTGACATTCTTTACATATGTCATACCATTGAACGCTGCCATTTCCTCCGGCTATCTCGTCGAGTTTCTTTTCCATTTTGTCCGTATAGTCGTAAGAGAACAAGCTCTCGAATGTTTTTGTTAGAAACTCTATAATAAGAACTCCCGTTGGTTGTATTACCAGCTTGTTCTTTTCGTTTCCATGGACCCGTTCTATTTCAATATCTTCAATTGCACATTCGGACAACTTGTATTCAATACACTTGTATTTTTCGCCGTCTATATTTGTCTTTTTCACATATCCGCGTTCTTGTATTACGTCGACTAGTGACGCAAACGTGGAGGGTCTGCCAATTCCTAAATCCTCAAGTTTGCTAATTAGGCTTGACTCAGTATAATGTGAATGCCGGTTTGTAAATGAAACTGTGGATTCTATATAAGAATATTGGACAGGGCTATTTATCATAGATTTAAAATATAATAACGTGCCATTTCCGCCATTTTGCTCGTCCGTCTCTCGTTGTTTTTTCCATCCGTAGAATAATGGGATCTCAATCATACTCTTATAGAATAGATCGTCCGGAGCAGAAATCCGGCATTCTGTAACGGAATATCTGGCATCCGACATACAACTTTCGATAGTGTTTTTCCATATAGTTTTATACATTGTATTCAACCTCGGGTCAGAGCATGTTATTTCCATAGTGTCTAATTTGGTAACTCGAATTGCTTCATGTGGATTAGAATCATCGACGTTCTCGATTTTGTTGAGTTGTCCCACATACTTTTCCCCCCACTTATTAAGAATATGCGTTTTCGCTTCTGCTAAGAATTCCTTGGAGTATTTGGTGCTATCAGTTCTCATATATGTAATATGACCCTCTTGATACAGCGTTTGGCAAAGGGCCATTGTTTCTTTCGGCGAAAGATGTGATACGTGCTGAAGTAAACGGGATGTGTTGAATGGTTGCGGAGGACCTCTTATGGACTCGGTTGGAGAACCTATACTTAAATAATGTTTGAAATCAATGCTTTTCGATAGAAATTTCCTGGCATCCTCCTTGTTGGTAAAATCCTTTGATAGAGTAAAATCTATATTTCTTGCTGTGAATTTACCACGCGTTCTGTATGACAGAGCTGGCGCCGTTTTCAATTTCTCGTTATCGTATACAAGACGCAGTGCCGGAGTCTGACACCGACCAGCAGATAGCCCATTGGATTTATCATTGTATAAATATTTCCATAGAAGAGGAGATATCTTGAATCCTACCAACATATCGAGAACTTGGCGTGCGTGCTGCGCGCGCACCAGATCCATGTCGATTCTGATAGGATTATTTACAGCGCGCAGAATAGCTGTCTTAGTTATTTCATTGAATTTGATGCGCGGCGTGTCTGTAACAGACAATCCGAATGTTTCACAGATGTGCCATGCGATTGCTTCGCCTTCTCGGTCATCGTCGGTTGCCAATATAATGTTGGTATTTGAGAACATTCCTAATATAGTTCTCATTTGTTCGACATGTTTGACCTTTTCTTTTGGAATCGTAAACTTAGGCTCATAGTTACGTTTCGTATCGATCGATTTCAGTCCCTCAATTTGTCGAATATGTCCATTGCTGGCGATACACTTATATTGAGAACCTAAATACGCTTCTATCTTTAAACATTTTGACGCTGACTCTACAATTACCAGATATTTTGCTCCGTCCTTTCGAAATGGCTTGGGACCCATTTGATTATTATTAATATGTTTAGATACGTCTATATTTTAATAATATAAATGTATTGATTACTGATAGTATGGGGTCGGCGGCGCTTTGTCGCAAAACCGTTTCTTTGCTTGCATTCGGCAGTATGCTGTGCATCTAGGAACTCCATTCTTGCTTGTCTTTCTCTTCTTCCTCTTGCGCTTTGTAACGCGGTTGCTATCAGGCGCAGCTACAACTGCTGCGACTGGTTGCTCCTCAGATGCTGCGGGTGGCGCTTCCGGGGTAGCGGTTCCAAAAACGGTGCCAAATATAGAGGTGGGTGGCTCTTCCACTTGTTTGACTTCCGCAATCGGCGGCTCTTCCGTTTTTTCAGGGACCACCGCCGGTTCTTCAGTTGCCGGCGGCACAGCCGAAACTTCCTCTTTTTTGTCGGCATCAGGAGTGGTTTCCTCGGGTTTGGCCTCAGAACTTCCGAACAGAGTACCGAACATAGAGGTTTCTTTTGGTTTTTCTTCATTTGCGTAGCCTCCGCGCATCTTTTGGTTGCGACGGCGGCGCGTAGTTCGCTTAAGCTTAAGGTTACGTCTCTTACTTTTCGCCATTTTATTATATAGTATGTATAGATGTTTTTGTTGCTCTAAATAATATAAATGTTTGCCGATAGTAAATGTGATGGAACTAATTATTTCTAATAGAGATTATAGTTCATGGGAATTTATCCCAAATAGCGGATTGAACAACATATCGCCAATCGAACGCAAACTGTTCCACGGTGACATACTGTCAGATAATGGAGAACTTATTAATTCGCCTATACGAACTATGAAACAAATACCGGGAATATTAATATTAGATGACGGTAAAACGTATGGCAGAACTGAAAATGGCAAACGGTTGTTATATAGATGCATTCCTGATAATAAACGACTGCCTGTGTTTTTAGTCCCATTTGACCTAAAATTGGGGTTCTCCAAGGATGTGAAGAATAAATATATTTTGTTTAAGTTTGATAAGTGGTATGGCAAACATCCAACTGGCTTGATAACCGAAACTATTGGAGACGTATCGAATATTGAACATTATTACGAGTATCAACTTCATAAACGACTGCTCAGCGATTCTATTTCAGATTTTACGAATAAAACCAGAAGGCTATTTGCGTCTAACAATGAATCCGAAATGATATCAACCTTGCTAAACAATCCTAGTTATAATATTTCAATTAGGTTAGATGACGAGGTTATAACAATAGACCCGCCTGACTGTATCGACATTGATGATGGTATAAGCTGTTATGTAGATAAACAATCTGGCATAACAACAGTAAGCGTGTATATAGCAAATGTAAGCATTTGGATGAATGAGTTTGATCTATGGGACTACATTTCAAGGGTTTCAACCATTTATTTGCCCGACAAACGGATAACCATGTTGCCAGCTATATTATCCGACAATCTGTGTAGTTTATTGGAAAATAAACATAGACTGGCTCTGTGTATGGATATTGACATAACGCAAGACGGAAATGTAATTGGAGAACCTAGATTCTCTAATACATTAATATGCGTAAGAAAAAACCATTCTTATGAGTCACCGAAATTGACTCGCGATAATCGGTATAAATCCGCTATGGAAATAACACAAAAGCTAAATCCGAATATACGCGACAGCCACGAGCTGGTAGAATTTTGGATGATATATATGAATACAGCTTGTGGAAAACACCTGGCCAATAATAATACCGGTATATTCAGGAACGTTCGAATACGCGAATTGAGAGATACTAAATTTGACAATAAGAATACGCAGATGTTTTTTAACAACTTTGAAAATATTAGTTCGGAATATTCGGTTGCTATAGATTCCTCACGACATGATGCGCTAGGCGTGGAATGGTACGCGCAAATAACGAGTCCAATTCGTCGTCTAGTTGATTTAGTAAATCAAACACTGCTATTGAAATCTATAAATGTATATTCCGAACGATCATGTAAGTTCGCATTGAATTGGATGAGTAATATTAACAGATTGAATTCTACCATGAAATCAATTAAACGCGTTCAGAATGATTGTGAGCTAATGAGAGTTTGTTATACTACACCGGAACATTATGACACTGGAATCATTTTCGATGAATCTACAAAGGACGGCGTCTATAAATACAGAGTATATTTGGAGAACCTGAGATCAGTTTCTTATGTTAAAAGCGCAGAGAAGATTGACATATATTCAAGACGTAACTTCAAAATATTTTTATTTGCGGACGAAGCGGATAAAAATAACAAGATTCGCATGGAATTATTGTAGACACGTAATATTTGACTTTTAAAAGTGTAATATTATTAATATGACAGATTGTGAAATATGTCGAGAAACTCCGGGAAGTCATTCATTTACAAAATTGACTGACTCAGACGATGGAGAGGCGCGCTATTATACATGCCCTGGCGCTGCGTTAAAGTATAATGATTTAGAAGGAATTATAAGACATTATAAGTTGGAATTGGATAAGTTGGAGGGTAAGAGTTGGATATGGATACTTGATGGAACGGGATTTACATTAAAACATGCGTTGGAATTACAAATAGCAATTGAGCTGTCTATTTTGGTTGAAAAATATCACGTGTCAAAGATAATTGTAATAAATCCAAGCATTTACGTGTTGGGAATAAAAACGTTACTTTGGGCATTTTTATCGGATTCTACGAGAGGGATGATAGAGGTGGTGTAAAATGAGAAAAGGGTGTAAGTGCCCTAGGTTTTTTATGTTTATGTTTATGTTTTAATGGATGTTTATGTTTATGTTTTAATGGATGTTTTTTTATAGAGTT
>JACCDP010379150.1_pt1 | contig 15325 bp, 18 predicted proteins | sample 7445841 | NCBI WGS metagenome assembly JACCDP01 (sample SAMN15323441, study PRJNA562643) | freshwater metagenome | isolation source: river surface water | place: USA:Blue River Watershed | collected 2017-08-17 | reverse complement strand
TGCAACGGCGCGGCTGTGTCGAACACGGCGTATGCCGCTCTGTGGGGCGTGATTGGCTCGACATACAACACGGGTGGCGAAGCGGCTGGCACGTTCCGCGTCCCCGATTTGCGCGGCGAGTTTGCGCGCGGTTGGGATGACGGGCGTGGTCTTGATGCTGGTCGTGTGTTCGGTTCGGCGCAGTTGGATGACTTCAAGAGCCACGACCACCAGCAGCAGAACTCTGTGGACGGTGTTGTCGGCGGATCGAACACTCTCGGCCCCGGCGCGACACAGCGATACCCGTCATCTTCATATACCATGCTTGCGGGCGGCACCGAAACTCGTCCGAAGAACGTCGCCCTTCTCGCCTGCATTAAATACTGAGGATCACAATGATAGATTTTCCAGTTCCGACAGGCGTAGGCAGCACCTTCACGGTTGCGGGCGGCGCGACATACACATGGGACGGCTCCGCGTGGATCATCGCCGCGAGCAATGACCCCAGCGGCATCAACCCGGTACCGGCGGGGACGATCTTGTTCTTGTCAGGCAACGCCGCGCCGACCGGCTACCTGAAGGCAAACGGCGCTGCGATCTCTCGCGCGACATACGCCACGCTGTTCACCGCCATCGGCACGACATACGGCACGGGCGACGGCAGCACGACGTTCAACTTGCCGGATATGCGCGGCGAATTTCCGCGCGGCTTTGATGACGGTCGCGGCGTTGACGCATCTCGTGTTCTGGGCTCCGCTCAGTTGGATGCCTTTCAGAGCCACAACCACAGCATCAGCCCGCCGGACGTGTGGCGCAACAATGCTGGCGGCGGTGCGCTGAGTGGCGGCGGCACGTCTCAATCTGTCGGCATTGGCGTCGGCGGCCCGACAGACAACGGTAACGGTTTGCGCACCGCGTCTGAAACCCGTCCGCGCAATCTCGCCCTTCTCGCAGTTATTAAATACTAAGGAGAGTAAAAATGGACATCTATCACTACCATCCCGAAACTTTTGAGTTCGTTGGTGCTGGCAAGGCCGACGCCGATCCGTTGCAGGCAGGCAACTGGTTGATCCCCGCCTCGGCGACGACCGTCGCCCCGATCGCACCGAAGACGGGTTTCGCCGTCTGTTTCGACAAGGGCGTCTGGGGCTATGTCGAAGATCATCGCGGCGAGACGTGGTGGAATGCTGACGGCCAAGAGGTCACGATCAGCGAACTCGGCCCGATCCCGGCGGACTACGAAAATTCGCCGCCCCCGCCGCCCCCGGCTCCCGAGCCCGTTCCGCTGCCGGAACTGCTCGCGACGATGGGCATTGATGTCGCACAGTTGAAACAGCTTCTTGAAGCGACGCCTGTTTAATAACCAAAGGAGAGTGCAATGGAAGGCTTGAAAGTTTCTGTGGATTTAGCGGTCGCAGAGTGGAATGTGGTCATCAATGCATTGGCGCAACGCCCCTACATTGAGGTCGCAGACATCATCGCGAACGTAAAAACGCAGGCCGAAGAGCGCATGAACAATGTGGCCCAGATGGCTCAAGCGATGAACGAAGCCGCGAAGCCCGCCCCGGCGAGCAAAGCGCCGATCACCAAGGAAGCTGAATAATGGCGAAGACACCTGTCAAAACGGTTGTGCAGGCGATCACGGACAAAGTGCATCCCGAAAGCAAGCTGACGCTGAAGGATGTGAAGGCGATCCGTGACGCCTACAAAAAGGGCGTCTCGATTTTTGAGATTGCTGACATGGCGGACATGAACGCCGTCATGGCGCGCGACATCGCCCTGGGGAAATTGTTCGCGTGAATGATCTCGAGGCAATAATGGCATTTATAGCCTTCTGGGCGACAGTCACACTCATGGTGTGTCTCACGACATTCATTGTTGTGGTTGTTCGCATGGTGGCGTTGAATGACTGAAGATGAGAAGCGCTATCTTCTCGCACTAAAGCGCCGGCGGGCCACGCTCGCCGCGCGCGATGATTTGTTGCAATTCGCACGTCTCATGATGCCGAAGCAGGACGCCCATGAGGATCCTGAGCAATCGGAATATGAGGTGGCGAAGCATCACCGCGTGATCGCCCACGCGTTGCAGGAGGTTGAGAAGGGGAACATCAAGCGCCTCATCATCAATCTCGGCCCGCGTCACGGCAAATCACAGCTCACGTCCCGCCTTTTCCCGGCGTGGTATCTTGGACGCAATCCTGCGAATTCGATCATTGAGGCGACCTACAATGAGAAATTCAGCTGGGACTTTGGCCGCGATGTTCGCGCGCTTATTCAAGATCCGATTTATCAGCAGGTCTTTCCTGAGGTGCAGCTCCTCCAGGGCGCGGCGTCAGTCGATCGTCTCGAGCTGGAGCAAAAGGGTAAGATCTTTTTTGTTGGACGTGGCGGCTCTCTCACAGGTCGCGGTGGTCATGGTCTTATCATCGACGATCCCATCAAAGACCGTGTGGAAGCCGATAGCCCTACGACGCGTGAGAAACTATGGAATTGGTATAACCAAGTCTTGAAGACGCGTTTGCTGTCTAGCGTTGGTTGGATCGTGATCATCCAGACAAGATGGCACGGCGATGACCTAGTCGGAAGAATTACCGATCCGATGAATGCGAGCTATTCAGCAAGCGAAGCAAAGAAATGGAAGATCATTGACCTACCCGCACTTGCAAAAGATCAAGATGTTCTTGGCCGCAAAGAAGGCGAAGCTCTCTGGCCCGAGCGCTTCCCCGCAAGCTACCTCTACGAATTGCGAGAAGCCGATCCCCGAGGCTTCCAGGCCCTTTATCAAGGTAGCCCCACCCCCGAGACAGGAGCTTTCTTCCCCGCCGAAAAGCTCCGTGGTTATGCTCGGCCTTCTGATCGCCCTCCCCGCGATCAGCTCCGTTTTTATGTCGCCTCTGATCACGCCGTATCTACCAAACAAGAGCGAGACAAGACCTGTCTCTTGCCCGTTGGCATCGACGCCGATGACAACATCTGGATCATGGACGACGTCGAATGGGGACGGTGGCCGTCAGATGTGGTTGTCGAGAAAATGCTTGGTCTCATGCAGCGATATAAGCCCCTCACCTGGTGGGCAGAGCGCGGGCACATCTCCAAGTCAATCGGCCCCTTCCTCCGCAAAAGGCAGCAAGAGGAAGGCATCTTCACGATGATGGATGAGATTGTGCCGATCAACGACAAGATGACGCGCGCACAATCATCCGCAGCCCGCATGGCGATGGGGAAGATCTACATCCCAACATACGCGCCCTGGTATATGGAGGCGTATAACGAGCTGCTGCAATTCCCGTATGGCGGCCATGACGATTTTTGCGACGCCCTTGCATTGATAGGCATGGGTCTCGCAAAACAGATCAGGCCAAAGGTATCGAAGCCGAAGACGAGTGGCCCGCAGCGCGGCACGTTTGGATGGCTCAAGGCACAAACGCGACGCGCCGAGCTGGCGCGCCAAGCTAAGAATGGAGGGTGGTGATGGAAGGCGAACTCGTGGAAGAGGGCCCGATCCCGCCGGAGAAGCTGATGTCGCGCGAAGAGCCGGATCCGGCGCAATCGCGTAAAGCTCTTGTCACCGCCATGTCCGACATGGTGCGCGAAGGCAAAAAGCATTGGGACAAGATCTTCAAGCAGATGGAGAAGGACCAGCGCTTCTGCGCCGGCGAGCAGTGGCCGTCTGAGACGAAGAGCGCCTATTTCAACGACGCCGAAGACGATCGGTATGTCGCTAATATCGTGCTGCGCCACGTCCAGCAGCGCGTTGCGGCGCTCTACGCCAAAAACCCCAAAGCTGTCGCGCGCCGGCGCAAGCGCCTCCTGGCGACGGTTTGGGACGGAAACGTGCAGACGCTACAGATGGCCCAGCAGCTGCTGATGAGTGCGCAGCAGGCGATGATGTCGCAAGGCATGCCGCAAATTGACCCCGCCTCCGGCATGCCCATGCCGCCTCCCCCGCCGCCGGATCCTGTTGCGATCCAGCAGGCTCAGCAGGTGGTGCAGGATGCGCAGCAGGCGAAGCAGCAGCTCGACATGGAGAAGAAGATCGCGGAGACGCTCGAGCTTCTCTACGAGTATGAGGTCGACAGCCAGCAGCAGCCGTTCAAGTCGATGATGAAGATGGTGATCCGTCGCGCCGTCACGAGTGGCGTCGGTTGGATCAAAGTCGGCTTTCAGCGCACGATGGGGAAAAACCCCGATTTCGATACGCACCTGGCGGATCTCGAGCAACGCCTGTCTTTAGTCGAGCGCATTTCTGCGGATATTGCGGACGGCGAAGCGCAGGGTGATAGCGCGGAAGCTGAGCAGCTACGTCTCGCAATCGCTGATCTCATGAATGAGCAAGAGGTCGTGCTGCGCGAGGGCCTGCAGTTTTCCTATCCTAAATCGACGGCGATCATTCCAGACCCGCGTTGCGTCAATCTGCGCGAATTCCTGGGCTGTGATTGGGTGGCGGAAGAATTCCTACTCTCGGTGAACGAGATCAAGGAGGTCTACGGCGTCGACGTGGGCAAGAATTACACGGCCTATCGTCGGCAGGACGTCGGCACCTCCTATGAGAGCGCGCGTGCGCTTTGGCAGCAAGGGGGTGCAAACGATGCGACGACAATTTCGCCAGGTGATGCAGACACGGCGGTTGTCTGGGAGATTTACAACAAGCGCGATGGTCTTGTGTATTGCGTTTGTGATGGATACCAGGACTTTCTCCGAGAGCCGGCATCTCCAGATCCTTGGATCGAGCGATTTTTCCCCTACTACCTGGTCGCATTTAACGAGTGCGACGGGAAGGTATATCCGCCGAGCGATGTCCAGCTCATGCGGCCCATGCAGCTCGAATTGAACCGCACGCGTCAGGGCATGCGCGAACATCGTTTCGCGGCGCGCCCGAAAATGGCGTATGCGGAGGGCTTGCTGAGTGAGGAAGATTTGGCCGCGCTGCGCACGCACCCGGTCAACGCGTTGATTGCGATCTCCGGCCTGCAGGCGGGGCAGAACATCAACCAGGTGCTGCAGCCGATCGAGGGCACGCCCTTCAACAACGCTCTGTATGAGACCAACCCGGTCTTTCAGGACATGCTGCGATCTGTTGGCGACCAGGAGGCGAACCTGGGCGGCACGGGCAACACGACGGCGACTGAGACGCAGGTTGCGCAGCAGTCGCGGTCTGACGCCCTGGGATCCGCTGTGGACGATCTCGATGAGACGCTGTCGCAGCTCGCGCGTGCGTCGGGCGAGATCCTGCTGCTGAACGTCAGCGAAGAGACGGTGAAGGACATCGTCGGCCCAGGCGCTGTTTGGCCGACGCTGACGAAGGCTGAGGTCGCGAAGAACGTCTTCCTCGAGATCGAGGCGGCGTCGTCTGGCAAGCCTGATCAGGCGACTGCTGTGTCGAATTTTGAGCGCCTGGGCCCGATCCTCATGCAGATCCCAGGCGTCTCGCCGACGTTCCTGGCGAAGGAGGCGATCAAGCGCTTGGATGACAAGCTGGATCTCAATGAGGCCCTGTCCGAAGGCGCACCTTCGATCATGGCGCAGAATGGTCCGAAGACTGGCGCGCCGGGGCAGGGACCGGCTCCTGCAGCTCAGGGCCCGCAGGGGGCGAATAACAGCCCCGCGCCGCCGACGCCTCAATCGTCAGCACCTGGTGCGAATTCGGGAGCCCCGCAGCCTCCCATGCACTAGAATTCACAGAAAAAATTTGTTATTTGTCGGAAGCTCTGAGGATCATGCGTCCTCAGAGCGAAACAATGGAGCGCAGAGTGCAGAGCGACGAAGATTTCCAGAATGATGGCCCTCCGACTGAGAGCGTGGCTCCGGCGGACACGGCCCCATCGTCTCCCGAGCCATCGGGTGAAACCAAAGGGGATAAGCCTGAAACCCTTTTCGACGCCATCCAAGAGGTCGTGAAGACGACGAACGTGGATGATGAGAAGAAAGGGAAGGAAGGCGCTGAGGATGACCCCGCCTCAGAAAAGGCTGAAGAGGACGGACAGGCTGAAGAGCAGGAAGAGACAAAGGATGAAGCCGACGAAGATCTGAGTGACGAGAAAGAAGAGAAAGCCCCTGAGGATGTTTCTCCGAAAGCTCGCAAACAGATCCGCCGACTGCTGAAGGATCGGTTAGAGCTGCGCAACGAGGTTGCGACACTCAAGCCGTCTGCAGAGATCGGCACACAGCTTCAGACATTCGCACAATCTCACGATCTGTCGAGCGACGACATCGTCAACGCTCTGCATATCGCGGCCACCCTACGCAGAGGCGATTACAAATCCTTCTACGACATGGTTGGACCGTTTGTGAGACATGCGCAGGAATACCTGGGCGTCGTTCTACCTGAAGACCTCCGACAGGCGGTCGAACAAAGGCAGATGACAGAACAGGCTGCGCGTGAATTCGCGAAGACCCGTTTCGATCATCAGAGAGCGATGATCGAGAACCAACGCATGAATGATATGGGCCGCACCTATGTCACGCGCGAGGTTCAGGGGACTGTCGCCCGTGCCGTGTCATCTTTTGAAAACCAGCTCGCAGCGAACGATCCTGACTACAAGGCAAGAAAAGCCGGTTTCGTTCAGCGTGAGGCTGCAGCAATCTTGCAGGAGCAATACGGCGGAACGGTCACATCTGTTGACGACGCGCTCGCTATCGTGAAGCGGGCGTATGACAATGTGAACGCTCAGCTGCGCAAAATTACTCCTGCGCCGAAGGCTACAGCGCGATCGCCAGGCGCGACCAATTCCCAAACACCAGCATCCAGACCCGCTCCGAAATCTCTGATGGAGGCGGTGATGGCAGGCATCAACACAGGGCCTCGTGCTGGATAATTCTGAGGATTAAGCGTCCTCAGGTAGGAGAAAAGTCATGGCGTTCTCTAGTCAGGAGATCACCAATATCTTCAACAGCGCGCACGATTATTTCTTTAATCGTGGCGACTATTTCCCGCAGACACTGCAGGCTCGTCCTTTCCTGAACAAAATGGAAAGCGGCAAGAAGACGTTTCCGGGTGGCAAGTCGGACATCTCTCTCGCCGTTCTCGGTGAGTATGGTGACGGCAGCGGCAACGATGTCGTGAAGGGCTACACTCACAACGACGTTGTGCAGTTTATGACCCCGGCCAACATGAAGCGCGTCAACTATCCGTGGCGCGAACATCACATTGGTCTGACCTTCACGCACACTGAAGCGAAAATCGATGGCATCTCGATCACAGATGAATTCGACGGCATGTCGAACCATTCGCAGCGCGAGCTGACGGTTCTCGTCGATCTGATCCAGACGAAGCTGGAAAGTCTCGCTGAGCAATATGCCCGCACGATGAACCAGCTCCTGTATGGTGATGGCACGTCAGATCCGAAGGCTCTTGCTGGCCTTCAGTCGATCATCCTCGACAACCCGATGGTTGGCACGACGGGTGGTCTCGATCGCGCGACCACGGCCTGGTGGCGTAACCGCGCTCGCACCGCTGCGTATGGTGCGACCGGCGACACCAACCACGGTGGTGGCGCTATCACGTCGAACGTCGCTGACGGCGGCGCGCTGCTGCAGGCTCTGTCCTGGGAGTATCGCCAGCTGATCCGTTACGGCGGCAAGCCGAATTTCGCTGTCTGCGGTTCGGACTTCCTCGACGCGATGGAGAAGGAGCGCCGCGCCAATGCGATCTACAGCACCACTGGTGTTGATGGTTCGCAGGATGTCAGCATCGGCGCGACCAAGTATCTCGGGACGACCTTTGCTTACGATCCGACGCTCGACGACATGGGTATGTCGAAGCGCTGCTACTGGCTCGACACGTCGAAGATCTTCCTGATGGCTATGCAGGGTGAATGGCGAAAGGATCACTCGCCGGCCCGTCCTGCGGATCAGTTCATCGTCTACAAGTCGATCACCTCCACGGGTCAGCTTGTGGCGTCGCAGCTGAACAGCTCGATCGTCATGGACATCGCCTAATGCGAATTCTTCACCGCGTCGTCTGCACTCCGGCGCGGTGAGGATAGAGGCTCGCGGTCTCCGCGAGCCTCACCCAGGAAGAGTGCAGAGAGTGCAAGGAGAGAGAAATGCATTTTTGTTCAGCAACGGTGCGGCTGACGGGCGACCTTCGAAACACGGTTGCGCGCACGACGTTTCACCCTGTCTCGTGGCCCGAGATCGAGGTGTTGCGCCATCTTCACGGACACGACGCCGTCATCGACGTGAAGCCTTTCGTGACCGTTGAGCAGTCAGCGAAGGCCGAGAAAGAACGCCTGCGGCTCATCTACGGCAACGTCGTTCTCGAAGATGTTTTCCCAGGCCGCAATCCGCAGATGGAAATGGAAGCTCCTGGCGCAAAGCTGCCGGAACCCACGCCCACCTGGCAAAACCCCATGACCGGCGAGATGATCACGGCAACGCCGCCCGCAGAGGTGAAGCAGGCCGATCGTCAGCAGGTCCGCGCATTCTCGAAATAAGAGGTTTGATATGGCGGCGACGGCTACTCTTGGTGATCTTGTCACTGCAGTGCGTGCGGAGGCAGGTCATTCGCTCGCCGCCTATCAAGGCGTGAATGCTCTCGAAACACTCCGGCATGAAATCCGCCGGACTGAGTATGAGCTGTGGACCGCATTCCAGTGGCCCACGCTCGAGATGTTTCGCGAGATCGCCGCCGTCCCTGATCAATTCATCTATTCCTACCCGGTCGATCTCGGCTTCGACCAGATCCGATCGATGCAGTGGGCTGCAGAGAATTCTAGCAACTGGCAGACGATCTCCTTTGGCGTGCCGAAGGAATGCATCGCGCCAGGTGGTGGCAATTCGATCTCTGGCCCGCATGCTCAGTATTGGGGCGTGCTGGATGACACGCGCTTCCGCGTTTGGCCTACACCGACTGTGAGGGGCTGGATCCGTCTCTGGGGCATGAAGCCTCTCAACCAGATGACGACTGACACGGATTTCTGCACGCTCGATCCGACGCTCCTCATTCTGTTCACGTCTGCTGAGCTGCTATCGCGCGCTAAGGCTGCAGACGCCGAGCTGAAAAACCAGAAGGCGCAGCGTCACCTTCAGCAGCTCCTGGGCAACAAGGTATCGGCGAAAATGAAGGTCTCGACCTTTGGCTCGCCGCGCTCGCCCCAGGCGAGCCGCACGCTGCGCGTTGGCATCGACTACATCCCGAGCAATCACTAATGCCGTATCTTGCGATCGACGACTACAAGTCAGGCCTCGACGCTCGCAAGAGCGTCCTGACGGCACCCGCCGGCTCTCTCACGAAGCTGATCAACGCTGCGGTGACGCCGGGCGGTGAGATTGAGAAGCGCAAAGCCTTCGTGAAGGTTGCCGACCTGACGGGCACGACAGGCCTTGCATCAATCGGGAATAAGGTCGTCGCATTCACAAATGCCGCCAAGACTGCGCCAGATCTCGGCATGACGACGGCGAGCCTGGAGTATCACACCCTGCCGAATTTCAATCCGGCAGCGAAGATGACTGACTATGAGATTTTTGACGGTAGCATCTACGCCGTCTTCTACGACCCAAGCGCGCCGAGCGCTGCGAGCAAAAATCCTCACTATTATTTCGACAACGCCACGACGACCGGCAATGACGGCTACACGCCGGCCAAGGCTTATGTGCAGACTGAGGGCTCCGGCAAGGGCTACTACATCCGCTCCTTCCAGTCGAAGATGTATGCGGTGACGGGGAAATACATTTATTTCTCCGCGATCAAATACCCGAAGCTCTGGGGTGAGGCGACTGAATTCCCGCCATCCGGCGCGACCCCAGTCTCAGTCCTCCCTGTGCAGGGCGTCGCGAATGAGCGCGTGCTGCTGAAGGCGACGAAAAAGACTTACCGCTGGGACGTCAACGCGAACGGCATCGGCAACTGGGTCGAGGAGGCTACGACAGCGGCTGATCTCACCTGGATCAATGAAAGCACGCAGCGCACGGGCTGCGGCTACATCAACACATCTTTGCAGGAGAGCGGCGGCCTGGGCCTGCAGGGGATTGAGATCTATTTCGACAAGCTGGCGGTGATGTCCGAAGAGACGACGCAGCTCTGGGCGATGGATCCAGACCCTGATCAGAATGCCCTCTCACAGGTCATCCGCGCCAATGGCACGCGCGCTCCAAAGAGTGTCAGCCAATACGGCAGCGGGGACGTCCTCTACCTGGCGACGAGCGGCCTGCGCAGCCTGAAGGCGCGCGACGCCTCGAATTCTGCCGCCGTCACGGACATCGGCTCACCGATCGACAACGTGATCAAAGAGGTGGGCAAGACGAGCGGCACGACATACCTGAAGAATTGCACCGGCATCAATGAGCCGATCACGGGCCGCTTTTGGGCGGTTTTCCCTGACGTGATTTTCGTCCTGTCTTACTACCCAGGCCCGAAGATCACCGCCTGGTCTCTCTACACGGTGCCGTTTGTGATCGACTATGTCGTCACCGCCGGCGACCATGTCTTCATCCGCTCCGGCAATGACCTGTATCTGTATGGCGGCAAGGACATGCAGACCTACGACAACACGAAGGTTGAGATCCGCTTCCCCTACCTCGATAGCGGCAAGCCTGGGCACAATAAGATGTTTGAGGCCCTCGACGCCACTGTTGAGGGGACGTGGTCCGTCGCGGTCTCTTACAATTTTGATCAGCCCGAGGCTGAGGAGCAAATCGGCACGCTGACGGGGCCGACCTGGAATAAGGGGCGCTTTGCCCTCCAGGGCTACAATTCGCATATTTCGATGCGGTTCTATTCCTCATGGGTTGGCAAGGCGACACTCGCCAATGCGGCCATCCATTATTCGCTCGGGGCATCGGAAGATTGATCCACGCTCCTGAGGTCCAAGATCTAGCCTATATCGCCACACATCTGCGGCGGCAGGATCACGTCGAATTGAGCGTGACGCGCCCTGAGCTGGATCCATTCGACCTGGCGATGACTGCTGATCAATCGCCCTGGAAATTTATGGGGTGCGATCGACGCGGCTCGCCAGCTCTCGCAATCGGTGCGAGCCCCTTAATCCCCGGCGTGGTGACTGTCTGGGGATTTGGCACGGATCGCTATAAAGAGGTGGTTAAGGAGATGACAAACCACCTCAAAGCATATATGATCCCGGCGCTTATTGAAGCCGGGAATGTGCGGGCACAGTGTCTAGTCCATCCCGATAATACCGCGAGCCAGCGATGGCTCAAATCTCTTGGATTTTACCAAGAGGCCACTCTTCGCCGCTTTGGCAACGGCACCGACATGCAGCTCTATGCATGGGTGCTAGATGACCATAAGCGAAGCTCCTGAGAAGACTAAACGCACAACTGCACTCCCTCGTTGCGAGTATGATCTTGCAACTGTGAGTGATGTCGTCGCGCTGACATATCTCTTCAAAGATTTTTTCTCAGAGAGCAATTACGCCCAGAAGGGCATCACCTTCTCTCCGAACAAGTCTGCAGCTTGGTTGCGTCGCGCAATCAGCAGCGGGTTGTTTCCCCATGTCGTCGCGCGCATTGATGAGAAGATCATCGGCGTCATCTCATGGTCGATGGATGACAGCTTCTGCGAAGAGCCTATCGCCATTCTTCACACCATCTATGTGCGGCCAGAATATCGCCGCAGCCCGATCGGGAGAATGCTCGTCAGTTTCATGCTCGACATCGCGAAGCATGAAGGCGCGTGCAGCATTACAGCTCCGATCTCCTCCGGCCTGCAGGAGATGAAATCCTTGTCGAACCTTTTCAAGAAAGCTGGATTTGAACAATCCGGCGTGATCCTATCGAGGGCTCTCTGATGGGAGGCAAATCAAGTCAGAGCAATTCCACCGATCAATCGATGGGCATCATCAACGCCTTCGTCGCGCAGCAGCAAGAGGCTGATCGGCAGTCGCGCATTCGACAGGGCATGACGCGAATTGATGGTGCGTTTGGTGGCTTCGACGATAATTATTTCCGCAATTTCGCGACGGCGAATAATGAAGTCAACATGCCGCAGGTCGAGGAGCAATACGGCGACGCTCAGAAAGACCTGACGTTCAAGCTCGCGCGTGCGGGCACACTCAATTCATCGACTGCAGCGAATAATACGGCAGATCTCGCGAAGCAGAATGCTCGCGCTCGTGCGCAGGTGCTGCAGCAGGGCGACCAGGCAGCTGCAAATCTGCGGTCTCGTGTGGCGTCGGAAAAAGATGCTCTGCGGCAGCAGCTCTACGCGACAAGCAGCCCAGACATGGCGACGAATGCCGCTCTGACAGCGTCGAAGGGTATCGGCCAAGATCAGCCGTCACTCTCGCCGCTTGGTCAGCTCTTCAACGTCGGCGTCATCGGCGCTGGCAATTTCATGCAGGGCTACAACACCGGCACCGCCTACAAGAATGCGGGCTTTAGTCCGTCAGGTGCTGGCTTTGGCAATTCGAGCAGGACAGTCGGCTAATGTGTGATCCAACAAGCCTCGTTTCGTCAGGCCTGGGCGCTGGCACGAAAGTCATGGACGCGATGGGCCGACAGAAAGCCGCCCAGCAGCAGGACCAGGCAAACAAAGATAATGCGATGCGTCAGCTCATCCTGATGCAGCAGCACCTCGCGACGCAGAACCGCATGCGCGGGCAGTCTGAAGGTATGTGGGGCGCGGCTCTTGATGATATGAGCGCCTCCTCGCAGATCGCCCGTCAGACGCAGGAAGAGGCTCGCCTTGCTTCCTATCTGAACGGCGACACGCCGGCGATCACGGGCGTCAAGCACCCTGGCTCTCTCGACATCAAATGGTGGAATGAGCAACCCGTGAATGGCGGCGGGGCCAGCATGGCGAGCTATTCCGCGCCGTCGACGACCGACAAGTCGATCGCCCCCGCGCCATCAAATCAGGGCGGCTTTGCCGTCGACCCGAACATTGCCGGCTCTGCGCAGGGTGGTGACGTCTTCCAGGCTGATCTCGCCTACAAGCTGGGGCGCGCCGCGCGACAGGCTCGAGGGCAGATCAACAACATGGCGAAGGTCGCCTCTTATGGCGGATCCTACGGCGGCCTCGGCACGGTCAATCCGCTCATCCTCGGCAACAGCGGTGCCGCCATAGATCTCTGGGGCAATTTTAGAAAGGGTGATATGCAGGTCTGGGACGCTGAGCGGCAGATCCCTGCGACGCAATATCAATACAAGCAGAGCCCGCTCTCATCCCTCTCTGGCCTATTCGGTGCCGGCATGAAGGGCATGGGGAATAGCGCCGGCTTCGGCGGAATGTTTTAGGAGGGCGCGAGCAATATGAAGCATCACGTCATCCGTGTAGTTGAGCTTGAACATATTCACGGCGTGCAGCACCCAGCGCACGTTTCCGTGGGTGTAGCCCTTGCTGGGGTCAATGCGATCGATCGCCGGGCTGAATGGGCTGACACGATATTCGCGCTCTTCTTTGTTGACGATAGCAAACGGGATGCCGGTAAGCGCGCATTTGCCGGTCCACGCATCACGCACGCGCGCCCACTCCAGGTCGAACGGCACGCCGAGCTTCTTGGCGCGGTGACGGCACTGCGCAACACGATTGCGGATGTAATTGAGTGGGTCAGCGGCTTTCGCCTGCTTACGATAGGTGCGACAATAGGCGGCGATCGCTTCGCGCCCTTCCGGCGTCGCGCTCTTAACCAGGTGTCGCTGGCGGGTCTGTTCCAAAATGCGCTCGCGGTTTTCCAGGTAATACTCGCGATCCTTGCTGGGGTTTTTCTCGCGATAGAGGCGAGCAGAGGCGGCGCTGGCACCGGGGTTTTTCTCGCGATATTCGCGGTTCTTTTTGCGCAGCTGTTCGCGGTTCTTTTCCCGGTATCTGGCCTTTGCGGCGCGCTGGGCTTCAGTAAGCATTTGACGGTCTCCTCGTCGGATTATGAGGACGACTATACGCAAATTCCGACGAGAGGACAAGAGGTCTGATATGCCGATCCTCCAAGAGGTCAACGATCCCTATTACGCCTCAACGGGCTCAGCCCTCGCCGGCATGGTCAACACCGACCCGGCTGGGACGGCGGCACAGGCGCAGGCTCTTGCTGAGCGTATGCGGCTCGCAAACATGCAGCAGCAAAAGCTCTCGCAGGAGATGCTGGCTGAACGCCAGAAGCAGCAGTGGGAGGTAGAAGACCGCAAAAAGCTGCAAAACGCAGAGGACGCCGCCGGTCGTTACTGGGGCGTGCAGCCCGTTGCACCTGTCGGTGGTGATCGCGCTGCGATGGAGAAATTCTATCGCGAGCAGAATTACTACGACCAGATGGCGCGCCTCGCCGCCCGCACTGGAAAAGGCTCTGACATCCCCAAAGCGATGGGCGAGATGCAGACGAATTTCAACACCGCGCATCCTGCACCGATCGGCGGTGGCGGCTCGTTGAACATGCCGCCCGAGATTGCCGCCAATCCTGAAGCCGCGAAGAAATTCGCGCAGGAGAAGGCGAAGCAGGTCGCCGATCAGCAAGTCGCGGATGCCGATAGCAAGCGCGCTGCCGCACGTTATCTCCCCGAGATGCTGCGCGCTCGCCAGCACTACTCTGACGCCTCCGGCTACATCGGCCAGATCCAGGGCAACGAATGGCTGCAGGCTCCTGAGAATATCATCGGCAAATTGCCGGGTGCTGGCGGTCTAGCGCAAGGCGTCGCGAAGCGCGCCGCTCTCGAGAAAGAGATGGCGGCCTTCCAGGGCCCGCAGATTGCTGCGAACAATAAGGGCCTCGGCCCGATGACCAACTATGAGCAGCAGCTCGCGCGCCTGCCGTTTGCGAAGGTGAACGACGTGAATGCGCAGGTTGGTCTTGACGCGTTCGACGGGCAGCTGGCGCACACGCTGACAACGCTCGGCTACAACGTGCCGCCGCGTCACATCACGATGCTGTTGAACGGCATCCGCGAAGGCAACCAGCAGGTGCTGTCTGATTTCCAGGCCAAGTATGGACCTGAGGCCCTGAACCTCATCGCTGGGGCGCTCAAATGAATATGTTCGACGACACGCCGTCTGCCCCGACTGCAGCGCCTCAACAGGGCGCGCGGCGGAATATGTTCGACGATGATGGTCACGCCCCACAGGCCCAGCCGCAGGTCGATCGGTATCACGCGCGTGCGAACCAATATCTCGACAGCCTCGACGCTCAGGGAAAGACGTCGACGGGTGGCGTCCTCAATAATTTCCTGCATGGCGCGACTGCCGGCATTGGCAATCGTTTCATCGCCGGCGCGCATGCGATCGCTGGGCAGGCTCTCGCGCATGACGGCCTGCCGTTCACTGAGCGCATGCGTTATGAGGTTGCGCTTGAGGAAGAGAAGCATCGTCGCGCGCTCGCGCAAAACCCGATCAGCGGCACCGCTGCGGAGGTTGCCGGATCCGTGGTCAATCCTCTCGCCCGTGGCGCGAGTGCAGGCGAGGTACT
>JACCDP010213550.1_pt1 | contig 15327 bp, 17 predicted proteins | sample 7445841 | NCBI WGS metagenome assembly JACCDP01 (sample SAMN15323441, study PRJNA562643) | freshwater metagenome | isolation source: river surface water | place: USA:Blue River Watershed | collected 2017-08-17 | reverse complement strand
GTCTCTTCGCTCGGCCCAGTTGGAAAGGAATAGTCAGTGGAGTATCGAATTGAGCATGACACCATGGGAGAGGTTAAAGTTCCCAAAGATGCCCTATTTCGTGCCCAGACCCAACGAGCTGTTGAGAACTTTCCAATCAGCGGCACTCCCCTCGAAGCCGAGCACATCGTTGCACTAGCTCGCATTAAGAAGGCTGCTGCAGGTGCCAACGCGGCGCTGGGAATTCTGCCCGATGAGATTGCCAAGGCAATCTCTGAAGCAGCCGATGAGGTTATTGCTGGCAAACATCTTGAGCACTTTCCAGTCGATGTATTCCAGACCGGCTCTGGCACCTCATCAAACATGAACATGAATGAGGTTTTGGCGACGCTAGCCTCTAAGAAGCTAGGCAAAGAAGTCCACCCCAACGATCATGTGAATGCCAGTCAGTCCTCGAATGACGTCTTTCCAACCAGCGTTCACGTAGCGGTCACCAGCGCTTTGGTTAAGGACCTGATTCCAGCACTAAACCATTTGGCCGTATCACTGGAGAAAAAAGCAAAACTTTGGAAAGAAGCTGTAAAGCCCGGTAGAACTCACCTGATGGATGCAACCCCGGTGACGTTCGGTCAAGAGTTCGCCGGTTATGCTGCTCAAATCCGCTACGGCATAGAGAGAGTAAATGCGGCTCTTCCTCGCGTAGCGGAGGTTCCACAAGGTGGAACGGCAACCGGAACTGGAATAAACACCCCCAAGGGATTCCCGCAAGAGGTAATCAAGAGACTTGCCAATGAAACCGGCCTACCAATAACTGAAGCCAGAGATCACTTCGAGGCGCAGGGGGCAAGGGATGCACTGGTCGAGGCGTCCGGAGCACTAAAGGTTTTGGCAGTAAGCCTGACGAAAATAAATAATGACCTGAGGTGGATGGGATCGGGTCCCAACACCGGGTTGGCTGAATTACACATACCTGATCTGCAACCGGGAAGCTCCATCATGCCCGGCAAAGTAAACCCCGTGGTCCCCGAGGCTGTCCTGATGGTTTGCGCCAGAGTCATTGGCAACGATGCTACCGTCACCTGGGCGGGTGCTTCGGGAAACTTCGAGCTGAACGTAGCGATTCCAGTGATGGGTAATGCTCTACTCGAATCTATTCGACTTCTCTCAAATTCAATGAGAGTGCTTGCCGACAAAACTGTCGATGGACTTGAAATCAATGCCGAGCGAGCAAAAGCTATGGCTGAATCCTCTCCCTCAATTGTGACTCCGCTAAACCGCTTTATTGGTTACGAAGCAGCCGCCAAGATTGCCAAGCACTCCGTTGACAAAGGCATAACTGTGAAAGAAGCCGCCATTGCCCTCGGCTATGTCGATGGTGAAAAACTTTCAATGGAGCAGCTCGACAAGGCGCTCGCAGTTCTGCCTATGACAAGACCTCCGCAGTAAGAAAAAACGCGTACGGCCCCACACTTAGAAAGAATCCAAGCAACAGATATGGCCCTAGCGGCAGCAGGGACTTCATGGTCATTCTCTTTAGCGAATAGAGAATCAAGCTCACCAGAGTCGCAATCACCAACCCTGCGGTCAGCGAGATGACTGCTAGCAGAGGCGAGAAAAAACCAGCGATTGCGTTCAAGGAAGTCAGAAGTTTCACATCCCCCATCCCGATGGCATCGCGCTTTGCCAGAAGAAAACCTGCATAAAACGTGATTGCTCCGGCCAAGAGCCCACTGAGTGCCCTAGCCCAATCAGAAGAAATCAGTCCTTGCACGACTAAGAAACCAAAGGTCACAGCAATTGCCGAGATTGTCATTGGGTTCGGAAGCCTGTGTTCTCGCAGGTCAGTGATCACAAGTGGGACGGCAAGAATCGCAATGTACGCGATAGGAAGAAGAATGATTAGATCAGCCACTTGCCTACGGTAGGCAGTTTCTAGCTGGCTGAGTTTTGGTTATCCCCAGCTAGTCCAGTAGGTCAGTCACCAAAGCCGCGATATCGCTTCTTTCGCTTCTGGTGAGAGTGACGTGGGCGAATAGCTGCTGACCCTTCAAGGTCTCAACCACTGAGGCAACACCGTCATGCCTACCAACCCGAAGATTATCTCGCTGAGCAACATCGTGCGTCAGCACCACACGAGACTTCTGGCCAATTCGAGAGAGCATCGTGAGTAGCACATTTCTTTCAAGTGACTGTGCCTCGTCGACAATCACAAATGAATCGTGAAGGGAGCGTCCTCGGATGTGAGTTAGTGGAAGAATTTCTAGAATTCCTCGATTGACGACCTCGTCAATCACTTCCTTTGATACCAGGGCACCCAAGGTGTCGAAAACTGCCTGGGCCCAGGGGTTCATCTTTTCCCCTTCGGTGCCAGGAAGGTATCCCAGCTCTTGGCCGCCCACTGCATACAGAGGCCTAAAAACCATGATGCGTTTGTGCTGTCTGCGCTCTAGGACCGCCTCCAGTCCCGCGCACAAAGCCAGTGCACTCTTTCCTGTTCCTGCTCTACCACCTAGTGAAACTATTCCAATCTCTGGGTCCAGAAGCAGATCAATGGCTAGGCGCTGCTCTGCACTTCTTCCATGGACGCCGAAGACTTCCCTGTCGCCGCGAACAAGCTTCACGGTGCCATGCTGTGAGACGCGGCCGAGCGCACTTCCGCGCTCAGAGTGAATAATCAGTCCGGTGTTGGTAGGAAGTGTCTTGGCATCGGGATGGGAAATTTCCTCTTGGTCATAAAGGTTTGCCATCTCATTTGCGGAGAGGTGAAGTTCACTTACTCCACTCCACTCGTCTGTTGCGAGCTCGTGGAGATACTCCTCTGCTCGAAGTCCAATCGCAGAAGCCTTGACTCGCATTGGGAGATCTTTGGAAACAACCGTGACATCGAATCCCTCATTGTTTAGATTTGCCGCAACCGCCAGGATTCGAGAATCGTTATCACCGAGTTGAAAACCGGTGGGCAGGATTGTTGGGTCGATGTGATTTAGCTCAACCCGAAGAGTTCCGCCATCCCCTACCTCAACGGGAAAATCTAGACGCTCGTGCTCTTGTCTCAGTTGGTCGAGATATCTAAGGGCCTTGCGAGCGAAATAGCCAATTTCAAGGTCATTGCGCTTTTTCTCGAGCTCGTTGATAACCACGATTGGAAGAACGACCTCGTGCTCAGCAAATCTGAACAGAGCCTTTGGGTCAGAGAGTAGGACCGAGGTGTCGAGGACGAAGGTGCGGACGGTAGTTTCCGTTCGTTTCTTGGCCGCTGACTCGCTCACCTCCTGGACCGCTTGCTTCTTTGAATTCGGTTTTGACCTAGGGGTAGAGCCTGCCACCTTCGCTCCTGCCTTGTTTAGCTTTCGCTCAATCTACGCCTGAGGTTTAAGGTTGCTCGACATGAACACGCCGAGAAATTGGCTGTTCATAGGCTTGTAATCTGGGCATAACTTCAGCTTCCTGTCCTACGCTTACCGCATGTCCGAAGATTCTGTGCTTCCTCTGTCCGAGCTTGGAAAAGTCCCGGATGAGGCCAAGCCCACCTGGCGAGGATGGATCCATGCAGGCGTTTTACCTTTTGTCGTCGTCGGGGGCATTGTCCTGCTGATTGTGGCCGAAGGGTGGATGGCAAAAACAGCAGCGGCTATTTATTTTGGTAGCTCGGTATTGCTGTTTGGAAATTCGGCTCTTTACCATCGCTTCAATTGGAGACCACTGGTGAAGCGGATCCTAAAGCGAATAGACCACGCCAACATATTTCTTCTGATCGCCGGAACATACACACCCATGGCTTTTTCTGCTCTAGCTGCGGATAAGGGAACAGTGCTGCTAGTAACTGTCTGGATTGTCGCACTGATTGGAATATTCTTCAGAGTCTTTTGGATCGGTGCTCCGCGATGGCTATATGTTCCAATCTATTTGGCCATGGGTTGGCTTGCCGTTTTCTACGTAGTTGACCTGTGGAACGCAAACTGGGTGATGATGCTACTGATTGGAATTGGTGGCCTCTGCTACACACTTGGGGCAATTTTTTACGGTGCCAAGTGGCCAAACAGAAACGCTAAGCACTTTGGATTTCACGAGTACTTCCATGCACTGACAGTGGCAGCCTTTTTCTGTCACTGGACCGCTGCTCTTCTAATCAGCATCAGCCCGATTGCAGGTTCTATCTCTGCGGCTTAGCAGGGGGCTCTGGTCGAGAGGGCTTCTCGCTAGGTCTTGAAAGCTCTTCTTGGGCTAGTTTCTCCCGAATTTCCTCGCGATATTTTGTTCTTCTGATCCTGCGATTCATGTCAAAGAATAGGAAAACCGCTCCAACTGCCACCGCAAAGGTGATGATAAAACCGATTGTCCCGGGAGAGTTATAGGTGTCGTCGGCAACCGGGGTTGGCATGGTGCCCCAGAAATTTAAGTCCAGCAGTATGTTCACACAACAAGTATTCCACCTATGACATAACCTTTTGACGTGAGCGACAAAACTGATGACCTTATGGCACGAAGATACGGTGCCAAACCTGTCAGCGCTCTCAGATTCAGAATCTTTGCAATACTCGCAATAATCGCCACGGCAGCAGGCGCTGTCTGGCTCGGCCTTGCCAACTGGTCGCCGATTCAGGCAACGACCTCGAGCTTCGATGTGGAAAGCCCCTGGCAGACCAAGGTTGAATTTGAGCTTCAGATGCCTCCAGGGGAAGTTGCGCTCTGCCGGTTTGAGGCCCTGAATAACGCCTTCTTTGTTGTTGGCTATGTTGAGCAGTCTTTCGGGCCTTTCGATCAGTTGATCACCAATCACGCCGTCTCTATCAATACCTTTGAAGAGGCCGTGACGGGACTGGTTGACAGCTGTTCACTGCGATAGGCTTACCTCTGGCTCGCTAAGCGAGCTTTTTCAATTCCCGAGAGAAAAAGATGTCCGACAGTATTCTTTTGACCCAAGAGGCCTATGACCGCCTCAAGTCAGAGCTTGAGCAACTGATTTTGGTGGAGCGCCACGAGATTGCCAAGCGCATTCAAGAGGCTCGGGAAGAAGGAGACCTCAAGGAAAATGGCGGCTATCACGCCGCCAAAGAAGAGCAGGGCAAGATTGAGGCCAGAATCAACAGGCTCGAGGAAATGCTTGCCAACGCAACCATAGGCGAAGCCGATGCGGGCGATGGTGTCGTGAAGCAGGGGCTGATGATTCACTGCAAGCTCAATGGTAAGGACAATGAATTCTTCCTCGGAAGTCACGAAATCTTTGAGGGAACAATATACGAAGCTGCCATGGAAGATGGAGATTTTTCCGTCTACAGCCCAGACTCTCCAATCGGGCAGGCAATCTTGGGAAAGAAAATAGGCGAAAAGGTCAGCTATTCAGCACCAAATGGCAAAGAGATTTCGGTCGAAATAACCGGACTAAAGAACTTTGTCTTTAGTCACTAAGTAGTTTGGGATTGAGCCCTGCCTTGCGCAAAGACTCCAAGACCTCGTCTCTGTGATCTTTGCCCCTGGTCTCAACACTCAGATCGAGTTCAACCTCGCTAATTTGAAGACCACTGCCGTGACGAGTGTGTAGCACCTCTACGACGTTTGCGTGAGCATCAGCAACTGCCTGTGCTGTTCTAACCAGCTGTCCTGGTCTATCTGGAAGCATCACGGCGATGTTCGTGTAGCGGTCTGATGCCGCCAGGCCGTGTCTGATGACCCTCTGAAGTAGCAGTGGATCGATGTTTCCTCCCGAAAGCACAACAGCAGTCTTGCCCCTCAGCTTGAGCTTCTTGGCCAATATTGCGGCAACACCAACTGACCCTCCAGCCTCAACCACCAGTTTGCTTCGCTCAAGAACCCCGAGCATCCCCTTGGCAATCTCGTCTTCAGAAACAGTCACGACCTTGTCAACAAACTTGGCGATTATTTCAAAAGGAATTTTCCCGGGCTTTGCGACAGCGATACCATCGGCGATAGTCGGATAGGTCTTCACCTCCACGGGCTTACCTGCCTTGAGCGATGCAGGATAGGCGGCTGCAAGCTCAGCCTGGATTGCAAATACCTTGACCTTTCGACCGAGCTGGGCCGCCTTGAGTTTTGCTGCAAGCGCGACACCCGCTGTTAGTCCGCCTCCTCCGAGGCAAACGATGATGTTGTCTACGTCCGGCAATTGGTCAAAGATTTCAAGAGCAACAGTGCCCTGGCCTCGGATGATATCGAGGTGATCGAAAGGTGGCACATAAACTGCACCGGTTTTCTGGGCAAAGGCTTTGGCAGCGGTATTTGTTTCGTCAAAAATCGAACCCTCAAGAACGACATTTGCCCCGTATCCAACAGTTGCCTGATACTTAGGCAGCGATGCGCCAACTGGCATAAATATGGTCGCTTTGATTCCAAGCAGCTGCGCGGCGAGTGCCACACCCTGGGCGTGATTGCCTGCAGACGCCGCAACCACTCCCTTCTTTTTCTCATCAGCGCTTAGCTGCGAAATTAGGTTGTAGGCGCCGCGAACCTTGTAGGCACCCGTTCTTTGCAAGTTCTCGCACTTGAAGAAAATCTTTTGACCTGTGAAAGCGCTAAGCCAGTGGCTTTCGATCAGTGGAGTTTTAGAAACCACACTCGCGACGCGAGCGGCAGCCTGTTCAAATTCCTCAAGGGAGGGGAATTTCTGCTGAGCCATAGCAAACCTTCAATCAAAGAATGAGAGAAAGTCTAGCGACTAGAAGCCCCTTGATATTTCTGAAAGTCGCTTGATTCGAGCGGGAATTGGAGGGTGTGTCGAAAAAAGACGCTCCACCATTCCTGGCTTCAGCGGATCATTGATATACATGTGAGCCATGGCGGTGTTGGCTCTGCGCATTGGTCGCCCATACTCACCAAGCTTCTGCAAGGCGCTAGCTAGGCCATCTGGGTAGCGTGTCATTTCAACTCCGGTGGCATCAGCAAGGTACTCGCGCTGACGTGACACAGCAGCTGAGACCAGGGGCCCGATCAACCAGGCAATAATCCAGCCAATGATTCCAATGGCAATTAGGAAAATAGCCAGCTGTCCGCTGTCTCGGTTACGAGCACCAGACCCAAACCAAGCCATGCGAATGGCCATGTCCGCCAAAATTCCAATCGCAGAAACTAACCCAAAGACGATGGTTGAAACTCGGATGTCATAGTTCTTAACGTGCCCGAGTTCGTGGGCCATAACACCCTGGAGTTCATTGTCATCCATGATTTCGAGAAGTCCGGTGGTCGCAGCAACCACGGCATTTTTTGGATTTCTTCCCGTCGCGAATGCGTTCGGTGCTGGATCGTTGATTATGTAGACCTTGGGCATTGGTAGCCCCTCGGTGATTGAAAGGTTCTCAACTATATTCCAAAGCCTTGGGTTATCTTTCTTCTCAATTTGATGTGCGCCGCTCATGGCGATTGCAATTGATGAAGAGGCGTAGTACTGAAATATGGTGTAGCCGAGAACAAATAGCACGATAAAGATGGCGCTAGATCCATTACCCGTTGCCTGTCCCCACCAGAGGGCAAGGGCAGTCAGTAGCCCAACGAAGAGGCAAATAATTAAAACGGTGTTGCGTTTATTGGCAGCAATTGCTCGATACATGCCTAGAACTTCACCTGCGGTGGCTCTTGAATGGCGGCTGGGTTCTCAACCTCGAAGAACTCGCGGTTAGTAAATCCGAGTCGCTTTGCAAAAACATTGTTTGGGAACTGCTGAATCTTAGTGTTGAGCTCAGTGACTCCCCCGTTATAAAAACGTCTCGAGGCCATGATCTTGTCCTCAGTGTTTGTCAGCTCTCGCTGCAATTCCAGGAAGTTAGTCGAGGCAACCAGTTGCGGATATGCTTCCGACACCGCGAAGAGACTCTTTAGGGCTCCCTGCAGCATGTTCTCGGCCGCAGCTGCCTCTGCCGGATGCTCAAGAGCATTAGGTGAAACTGTGGCGGCACGAGCCTTTGTGACGTTCTCAAAAACTTCACGCTCGTGTGATGCATAGCCCCGGACAGTCTCAATTAGATTCGGGATTAGGTCTGCCCTGCGCTTGAGCTGGACGGTGATGTCGCTCCACGCTTCATCAACGCGGACCTTGAGTGCAACAAGGGCGTTATAGGTAACCCAAAGATAAATACCGACTAATGCGGCTATTCCCAGTAACACCAGGAAGATTTCCATTTTGCTCCTTCAGAAAGCTTTCATCAGACTATTTGAGTTTGCTGAGGCTTTGCTGAATTATTTGCACCCTCGGGTGCCCCGAGTGGGACTCGAACCCACACTGTAACGATTTTAAGTCGTCTGCCTCTGCCATTGGGCTATCGGGGCAATAAATAAGGCCCAGCTTTGCTGGGCCCAATCTAACTGGTTACTTGCCAGGTTTGGTTGCCCAAGTTTCAAAGAATAATCGTGGTGACTTCAGACCCTCGATGCTCACCAGGTCTCGACCCAGAATAAAGTTCAGCACCCAGCCGGAGATGACCCTGATCTTGCGCTCCCAGGTCGGCATTGCTAGCCCGTGGTAGCCGCGGTGAGCAAGCCATGGCAGAAAGCCGATCATTCCAAACTTTCCTACCTTGATTGCGCCGATGCCGATACCAAGACCTGCCACCGCACCGATGGTCTTCCAGCGGTATTCGCGAATCTCTTCGCCTCGAATCGAAGCAACAATGTTTTTTGCCAGCAGCTTGGCCTGGCGGACTGCGTGCTGAGCGTTTGGTACACAGTAACCACCAACACCCATTCCGGTCAGATCAGGCACCGCAGACACATCTCCAGCGGTCCAGGCACCTTTGAAGGGCTTGTCGCCATCAACTATTTGCAGCTTAGCGTTGGCTGTAATGCGTAGTCTTCCATCCAGTGGGAAATCGCTGTGCTTAGCAACTGGTGCCGCAGCAACACCTGCGGTCCAAATCAAAATATCAGTCTCTAGTTTGTCCCCGTTAGAAAGTTTCACGACACCATCGATGGCTGAAACCACCTGTGTGTTTAGGTGAATGTAACCGGCTCGCGCATTCAGGTTTTCAACTACCTGCTTCGCTGTCTTCTCAGAGACTTCCGGCATTATGCGTCCCATGGCTTCAATCAAATGGAATCTAACTTCATCAAATTCAATTTCCGGATAGTAGCGAAGCAGTGCTGTTGCTGTGCTGCGAAGTTCCGCAAATGCTTCGATGCCGGCAAATCCTCCACCGACAACGACCACGGTGAGAAGCCTCTTTCGAACTGGGCTGGACTTAGGCAGTGCTGCTGCTCTCTCAAAATTTCCAAAGAGCCTGTTTCTCACATCTACGGCTTCTTCGATGTTCTTCATTCCAATTGCGTTTTCCGCAATTCCATCAATCGGAAAGGTCTTTGTGACAGCACCGGCTGTCATGATTACCTGGTCGTAGGCGATGGTGATTTGCTTGCCACCTTCGACCTCAACGGTGGCTTTTTTATCCTTGTGGCTTACCTTGATCATTCGGCCACTGACCAGCTTGGTCTTTCTAAGGTGCTGGCGGTGGGAGACAATTACGTGCCTGGGCTCAATTGACCCAGCGGCTACCTCGGGAAGAAATGGCTGATAGGTCATGTATGGAAGTGGGTCAACCATGGTGACCTCCGCCTCGTTTGGACGAAGCAGCTTCTCCAGCTTCCAGGCGGCATAGAAGCCTGCATAACCACCGCCAATGATCAGAATGCGCTGGGGTTTGGCTGGGTTTACAACCTGCTCGAGTATTGCTTTAGGCGTCTTTGACTTAGTGGTCGCGACCGTCATGAGAATCTAAATTACCTTCTGGTTTTCTTTCCATCCCGCCCAAATCGATTGCGCAAGCCAATTGCGAGCAACAGAGCCAGGGGAACTACCAACACATAGAGTAGCGGATTGGACCAGGGGTCTGCCCCAGGCTCTGCCGCCAGAGGTTGATTTTCTGAGGCTATCGGCCCACTCTGTGGTGGAATTAGCAGTTCAGCTTGATCGACTGGTGCGGAGGGGCGATAGAGCTCAATCCAGCTCGCTAAGGAGCCGAGAGGATTTTCAACTGAGCTCAATCGAGAGCTAACTGCGGAGGCGGGGGATATAAGCCCATAACCGAAGTCATTGTCATAACCTTTTTCACCTTGGTCAACCGCGGTAGAAATCAAGCGCTGGATTAAGTCATTACTACTGGCATTGGGATCGGCTTCAATCATCAGCGCCAAAAGTCCCGAGACGATTGGTGCGGCTGCGGATGATCCTGACCACTTTCTAGATTCCCCACCTGGATATGAGCCGACCATATCTATGCCGGGGGCCGCGACCGTTATGCCTAACCCCTCTGCGCCTATAACTGCAGATGCCATTCCTTCGCGATCAACCGCGGTGACTGAAATCACGCCTGGAATAGTTGCCGGGGCCGTGGGTGAGCTTTGACCGTCTAGCTTGTTTCCACTGGCGGCGACAATGACTGCATCTTTATCCATTGCATACAGAAAAGCATCGTCCCAACTGGCTGGCCAATTCCTGGAGGCTCTTGAGACTGAAAGATTAATCACGTCAGCTCCCTGATCCGCAGCCCACCTAACGGCCTGCGCAATTTGCCGATCAGTGTCTGCACCCTCCAAACCAAGACCGACTGAGATGGAAAGAAGTTTTGCACCGGGAGCAATTCCAATTACGCCTCCAGTGATACGACCCTGGCCAGCAATCAAAGAGGCGACCATGGTCGCGTGAAAGCCACTCGGGCCAACTGGACTGGTTCCATCAGGTGTTCCTGCCCCTGAAAAGTCAGCTCCCCCAATTACCACTCCAGCAAGGTCTGAATGGCCTGCATCAATACCGGTGTCTATAACCGCAATCACAACACCGTCGCCGCTGAGATTTCCTAGCGCTTCAAACTCCCCCAGCCACCAGTGATCGGCTTCAGACACAGAAGTGAGAATGAGTGGGACCAGAAGAAAACTAGCTAGACGCATTGGCAAACTCCGCTTGACCAACTGAGTTTTTCTAAGGCTAGATCGCCAATGGGATTTACACCTTTTCCTTTAGCCAGCGAATGAGCAACCAGTGCATGCAGGCACTTAACCCGCGAAGGCATTCCTCCGGCCGAGATTCCTTTCGTCTGCTCTACAACCTCCATCTGTTCCCGCTCCGCCAGATAGCTATCGTGTGCAAGTTGGTATCCCCTGGCCAGTGCTTCATCCTGACTCAGAAGCTGTTGGAGCTCTGCCATGAATCCAGCAGCCTCGAGAGCTGAGACAGCGGCTGTTGCTGATTTCTGGGTTAGGTAAAACATGGTGGGAAAAGGTGTGCCGTCAGCTAGGCGAGGAAGCGTCTTAACCACAAGAGGCCTCGAACAAACACATCTTGCCGCCACCTCGACGATGTCTCTCGCCTCACGACCAAGCTGCCTGGAGACCTCCAGTAAGTCTTCGGGCGAAATCATTCGGACTCTGGTTTATCCGTGGCCGCTCGAAGAAAAGACTCCAGCAGCGAGTCAACCCAGTTGTCATTGGCCGCAGAGATCTCCGTGGTTATCTCATCGGCCCGGCGTCGATCTGCAAGCAGCGCACCAACAGTTCCAGAGGTGTCAGAAAAATCCATGCCCTCTGCATCCATCACCAGGTACGAGACCTCTCCTGGGAGAACGTAGTACAGACGATCCCTAGCCTGAGAGCGAATATAGACAGGATCCTGCCAGCGATCCATTTCAGCTTCCATCTGCTCAACCTGCTCCTGGGCAAGAGCGATACTCTGCTCCATCTCAGATATTTGCCTGCGCTGATTTAGAAAGGCCTCCACATCCGGAGAAACCACGAAGGCGCCTGCGATAACAATCAATATCACGGTTACCCAGGTGCTATTGAGACGAAGAGTCTTGAGCATCAGGCGGCCCTGGTTGAGTGCCACCGGCACCTTGGGTTCGTTTTTGCTAGAGCGCGCCATGCTTAGGAGTCTAGAAGGCGAGGATTAGGAATCCAGAGATTTAGCGGACTGCAAACCTGGGGAAGGCATCCCTGCCCGCATACTTAGCAGCCTCAGCCAATTCCTCTTCGATTCTTAGCAGCTGGTTGTACTTGGCCACTCGCTCACTTCTCGCAGGAGCACCTGTCTTTATCTGTCCGGCATTCGTAGCCACCGCCAGATCCGCAATAAAGGTGTCCTCGGTTTCACCGCTGCGGTGAGAAATGATTGCTTTCATGCCGTGGCGCTGTGCGAGTGCAACCGCATCCATGGTTTCGGTTAGCGTTCCAATCTGATTTACCTTCACCAAGATTGCATTGCCAGCCTTGTGGTCTATTCCTTTTTGCAATCTCGCTGGGTTGGTGACATAAAGATCATCGCCGACCAGTTGAACCTTGGAACCGAGCTGAGCGGTGATTTCACTCCAGCCGGCCCAGTCATCCTCGGCTAGTGGATCTTCGATGGAAACCAGCGGGTAGTTGGCTATCAAATCTGCGTAGTAGGCAATCATCTCCTGAGCAGTTCTCTCTTTGCCCTCAAACGTATACTTGCCGGTCGCTTCGCTGTAAAACTCTGTTGATGCAACATCCAGCGCCAGCGCGATGTCTTTACCAAGCTGGTACCCGGCTAACTTGATGGCCTCAGAAATTAAATCTAGAGCGGCTCGATTAGTAGGAAGATCAGGTGCAAAACCGCCTTCGTCACCCAGCCCAGTTGCAAGATTCTTTTCCGCAAGCAATTTCTTGAGGTGGTGATAGACCTCTGTTCCCCAGCGAAGCGCATCAGAGAAAGTTTCTGCGCCAAGCGGAACAATCATGAATTCCTGAATATCAACACCGTTATCAGCGTGAGCTCCGCCGTTGATGATGTTCATCAGCGGCACCGGAAGAACGTGGGCGTTTGAGCCGCCAAGATAGCGATACAGGGGAAGATCTGCCGAATCGGCAGCAGCTCTGGCACTGGCCAGAGAGACTCCCAAGATTGCATTGGCCCCAAGCTTTTTCTTGTTATCAGTTCCATCCAAATCAATCAGCGTGTTGTCAACCAGACGCTGATCTGTTGCGTCAACGTCGGTGAGGGCATTGTCAATCTTTTCGACAACCGCGGCAACAGCGTTGCGAACACCCTTACCCAGATAGCGAGACTTGTCACCGTCTCGTGACTCGTGGGCCTCGAATGCTCCGGTGGAGGCTCCGGATGGCACGGCAGCCCGGCCAAATGAATCATCGCTGAGCAGGACCTCTACCTCAATCGTTGGGTTACCCCTGGAATCTAAAATTTCGCGAGCGCCGACGGCAGAAATGAATGACAAGGGAGTTTCTCCTAGATTGACTTTGGATTTAGTGAAAACAGCACTGGCTTCAGTGAAATTCTAGCGGCTAGGCCAGCGGACGGATTTGAGAAATTCCGCCCTCCAGAAGCTGCGCGAAGTGAGAGAAGCCCTGCTGGATTAGTTCTTCAAGTTGGGCCTTTTGGTTCTTAGCTGCCTGGTCAATGCGCACATTCCAGCCTTCGGCGATCAGCTTCTCTTGAGCAGCCATAGCTTCTGTGACGTTTGCGTCAATCAGCAGCACCAAGGCCTTCTGGTTTGAATAGTCGGATCCGAGTAGGTCCAGAATTCTCTCTATACCGAGTGAGATTCCGACCGCTGGTGTGTCGGTGCCGGACCACTTGCCCACCATCGAGTCATACCTACCGCCACCTCCGATTGAGGAATCGCTATCAGGATGCTCGATTTCAAAAATTGCTCCGGTGTAGTAGCCCATACCCCGAACAAGCGTTGGATCAAATCGCAGGCGATTCGCCATAGGAACCTGTTTCATCCAAGCAAGCTCTGCTGGCACCTCAGCAGCAGCCGTCTTAAGCCAACTTGAGACTTTTGATGCAACCTCTTCGGAATAGCTATCAGCTATTTCCTTAGTGACTCCCTCGATTCCAACTTTGTCAAGCTTGTCAATTGCAATTAGAGCCTTCTCCTGGCTATCAATTCCAAGACGGCTTAGCTCGCGCTTGAGAAATCTTCGGTCGTTGACGCGAATCTTTGCATTCTTGATTCCAATCGCGTCCAGTGCTGAAAGTGATGCACTCAGTAGCTCCACCTCGGCAAGCTCACTGGCCTCTCCCAAAATATCTATGTCGCACTGCAAGAACTGTCGATAACGACCCTTCTGGGGTCTCTCTGCTCTCCAGACTGGTCCAATTTGAATTGCCTTGAGCACCCTGGGAAGCTTGGAGTGATTGGTTGCGAAATAGCGTGTGAGGGGAACGGTGAGATCAAATCTCAATCCGAGGTCAGCAAGTGGGAGATTTTCCTGCTGAGCTTTCTGAAGCTCCTCTCCCCTTTTGAGGACCTGAAAGACAAGTTTTTCGTTGTCTCCACCCTGGCCTGAGGTCAGTTTGTCTATGTCCTCTAGGGCCGGTGTTTCAATCTCCTGAAAGCCGCGTGAGGAGTAAACCTGACGGATTTGGCTTAGGACTGCCTCGCGCTGAGCCTTTTCTAGTGGAAGAAGGTCGCGCATTCCACGCGGAGGATTCACTGGCACCGCTCCAGTTTGGCACAGGAACCCCTTTACTTCAGGCTTTGGGCGGATAAGGCTAATGTTGGACTTAGTCCTGTTTAGGGGGAAATACTTTGCGCCAAGCCACGGGCAGAGATTCCAGCGTCGCTATTGATGACCGACCCAAACGGGGCAGACCTGTCACCACCGACCCTGCCGCTGTTGGACTAACAGCACTTCGGCTATTTGCCCAGCGTGGCATTGACAAGGTGACGATGGACGATGTTGCTGAGGCTGCATCCATATCGAGGTCAAATCTCTTTCGAATTTTTCCCTCCAAGGCTGCAGTTGTCTGGGGAGGAATGCACGAATTCACCGTGGAATTAGAAAGACGAATCAGCGAAAATCCAGAGACGGACATCGTGAAGCTGCTCCATGAGTCATGGGTTCAGGCCATGGCACCGCTTGATCAAAGGATTGAGACAGTAAGACTGCGGCTAAAACTAATTGCAGGCTCACCCGAAATATATGGTTGGGGTCAAGCGCAGATGGAAGAAACTCGTCAGGTTATAGAGCGAGCCGTTAGCAAATTCAGCAGTGACACCCTTCGCCCAAAGCTCGTATCCTCCGCACTGATTTCGGCATCAATGGCGATTTTGATATGGTGGGCTGAAACCGAAGACAAAAGAACTCCCTCGGAAGTGTTGGACCAGGGATTTCGAGACTTCGAAAAACTATTTAGCTAGTCAAGATTTGCTCTGCCGATGATCCCGGCATCACTAATTTGCTCAAGCTCCTGCTCTCTAATTTCATCCTCAAGCTGACGAACAGCTTGGCGCAGGGCTCTCTCAGGATCGAGTTTGAGCGAGCGTGCTGATGCCACGATTGCCAAGAGCAGCTGTCCCAGCTCTTTTTCAGTGCTCATTGGAACTACCGGCGAGGAAAGTGGCTCAAGTATCTGAGCCTTTTCTGCCT
>JACCDP010400224.1_pt1 | contig 15329 bp, 3 predicted proteins | sample 7445841 | NCBI WGS metagenome assembly JACCDP01 (sample SAMN15323441, study PRJNA562643) | freshwater metagenome | isolation source: river surface water | place: USA:Blue River Watershed | collected 2017-08-17 | reverse complement strand
GATGACTTCTTCACCTGCATGCACCAATGCTTGAATAGCTGTAAAAATAGCTTGGGTTGCACCAGCGGTTACTAAAAGTTCGGCTTGAGGATCTATTTTTCGTTGATATTGATCTAAAATCAACTTACTGATTTGTTCCAACAGGATCGGTAAACCAGCCATAGGCGCATATTGATGTACATTTTCCGATGCCTTTCTTTTAACAATTTCTTCCAAAATAGGATCTATTGGGAAGTTTGGAAAGCCTTGTGAAAGATTAATCGCATTATGTTCTAATGCCAACTTGGACATTACCGAAAAGATGGTCGTTCCTACATGGGGTAGTTTTGAGTTCATCTTGTAAAGATAAAAAAAGAGGCACTCTTCTAGAATTCCTCTGGTTTAAAAATTATATTAAATCGATTAGTTTTTAATCCATGGTTTTACAATTCGAGAACTTCCATTTTCAAGAACTAACCAGTAAGTTCCTTTTTCGATATTGTTTAATGGAAAATTAAAACTTTGTGATTCAGGAGAGATCGCGATTTTTGACAATACTCGTCCACTAGCATCCATTGCAATAATATTTTCAACTTTACCATTCCAATCAATATTCAGCCATTCGCTTGCCGGATTTGGATAAATCGTAACTGAATTATAATCCAATTCATTAATTCCGATATAAATACAGTCATTAACAATTAATAAAGCATTCGATGTATCACTTGGACATACACCATTTGTCATGACGTAATCGTAATTAAATTGACCTGGGAAATTTCCAGTAACTATGGAAGAACTTGTTAAGCTTTGATTATTTGGATCATACCAGGTACCACCGGTTTGGAAGTTTCCAGTTAAAGCGTCGAATAAATCAAAAGGTTGTCCTTTACAAAGAATTACGGCACTGTCAATTCCCGCATTGGATGGTTCATAAACGAAAATAGTAGCTGTAGCTGCTGTTGATTGACAAGCATCATTTACAAGGTAATTAATGCCATAAACACCTGTTGTCAAACTATCCAAATAGAGCGTTGAACCAATCAAAGCAGTTGGGTTACTATTGAAATTCCAATTACCTTGTGATTGACCAATATTTAAGACTGTTGTAAGATCTAATGAATCTGCAGTTTGACAAATTTGAAGGCTATCGTCCGTAATATTAGCTGGAACACATTCAGTAATACAAATTTGATCAAGGTATAATATCCAACCGTCTAGACCACCTTGTGGAACATGAAATGCAATGTAAACATCCCCGGTGAATGCACTTAAGTTAACGGATGTATCTTGGTATGTAATGTTTGATATCGAATCCAAAGAAATTAACGTGGTTGTAAAATCAGCTGGATTCATTCCAGTTGTCGATATCTTTACTTTCAAATCATTTGGTTCAAATTCACTGATAACTCGGTAATTGAATTTTAGAATTTCTGTCCCATTTAATATCAATTGTGGTGAAATCAACCAGTCATCATTATTTCCATTATTGAAATCGGTCGAAATTGAAGCGCAGTTATCGCCGTTAAACTGGTTGAAATCCGTATTCGTGTTCCAAGATGTAAAGTCATTATTTGCGTTCAAAATAGTCCAACATTGTTCAGTTTGAGAATCCGAATCGAAACCTTCACACAATCCAATTGCCGTGATTGAGGAGCATAGCGTTGTAAAGTCATTTGCTGCTGACCATAGACTTGTCTCATTTCCGCAATTAGCTCTGTAATAAAAAGTGTAATCCGTATTATCAGTGAGTCCTGATATTGTAATCGTAGCAGTATCTCCAGTAATCGTAACAGTTTGATTACTTAACACCATTCCAGTTCCTTGAGTAAATCCTTGAGGACCATATTCAATATCAAAAACACTTGCCGTTGAACATGTTAAAAGCCAAGAAACCGTTGCAGAATTTTGAGTGGTTGTTGTGGAAACGACCAATCCAGCCGATGGGCAACTTGGAGGAGGTGCAATCGTGATATCATAATCTTCAGTTTCTCCATAAGAGTATAAATCACATGGGTCAATCTGATCTCCGTCTTCAAAATAAACACCTCGAATTCTCATTCTATGAACTCCAGAAGGGGGTGCGCAGGATAGGCTAATTACAAAAGTAGAAGAATCATTAACTTGTCCTTGAGTCCATCCTGTTCCAATAGTACCATTCGTGTATCCAATTCGCTCAGAGATATCAAAAATTCCATCATCATTATAATCGATCCAAGCCGCATATCCTTGACTTCCATACTCACCTGTCGCTACAAAAAGGCTGTATGAGGCCGATGGTAAAAGTGTAGCAGTATAATTCGGTTGACCGGTATAATAAGTATACGAAGTGTCACCCATAACGAAACCAGTATTATTTGAAAGTGTAGTTCCAATAATCTTAATATTTGAAATTAAATCACCTAAATCTGTTCCCGTAGTATATTGTGGAATGCAATAACATTGATTAAAAGGAGCTATATTTATTAAAATAGGATTGGAATTTGTTGTCGTAAAACCCGAACAAGTAACAGCGCAATAAATATATTGATCGGCTGTTGGACTTAAATTCAATGATGTATTTGTTGCGCCAGATATGGAGCTGTAGGATACTCCATCGGATGAAGTATACCATTGATATGTGACTGCAGAACCAAAAGTTGGGTTTTGTAAAGACAGGAGCGTATTTGTTCCAAAACAAATTGAGTTTCCGTTACTCGAAAGTGTATTTCCTGGATTTGGAATACTATTGCATGGGGCACAAATTGGAGTCGCAGTGAATAGTGGGTCCGAATTTAATGGAGCAGAATTCGGTGCCAAATTAAAAATTTCAATTCCATTTTCATCATACCAAACAACGGACATTTCCCCAGGATAAGCACCTGCAACACTCCAAAATAAACTTACTGGAATTCCTGGTGTTACTGGAATTATTACAGTTGTATCATTTGCTGAAAAAGTAGGACTATTTCCTGGTCCTGTTAATACAGCAATCGTATCACCATTTTGAACAAGAATCATTTGACCACCATTCCAGCCATCACCCCAACTATCTCCAAGTGTGAAGGAATAATTACACTGAGATGATGCACTTAATGCGTTCAAAATAAAGAAAATGGAAAATAGAATTTGTCTCATAAAAATTAAATTAAAGGACAAATCTAAGATAATTAAACAAAAATGAGGGCTTTTGGCCCCCATTCAAATTAATTCTTAACAATCCTGGTAATATATTCTCCCGAATCAATTTTTATTCGCAGGATATAAATACCATTCATTGTATTCGCAATATCTATTGAGTTACTTCCTTGATTTAAACTATTAATTCTTTGAATAATTTTACCATTTAAGTCTTCAATTGAAATAAATCCTGAATTGATTTCTTTTGAAATATTTATTTCAAAGTTGCCATTTGTTGGATTTGGATACACATTAACATAATTCTCCAATTCATTCAAGCCAACATTATAGTCACAAGTAGGGTCAACAATTACTAAAACACTTGCTGTATCTTCAGGACAAACTCCGTTAGTGACAATATATTCGTAATTAAATTGCCCTCCAATATTTCCTGCTGTATCTAAACTGCTGCTTAACGAAATATTTTGAGGATTCAACCAATAGCCTCCAAAATCAACATTCCCATCGAGACCTGAAAGTAAATTGAATGGTTCGTTTAAACAAACGGTAATAGATCCATCATTTCCAGCTCGAGAAGGACTGTAAATTTCAACTTGAACAATTTCATTGTCGCTTGCGCACCCATCGGTAATTGTATATGTAAATGGATAAACAGAACTTGCCAATCCTAATGTAACGAAAGAGCTATCTTGGAGACCTAATGTCGGAATTTGCTGAGTCCATGTTCCGCCAATTTGATAATTAGTCAATCCATCAAACAATTGAGCTGTGTCGCCATAACAAACGTTTACTATTCCAGAAGTCGTTCCTGCGTTCAAGCTAATTTCAGAAATTGCAATGGCGTGAACACCTGGAGCTGCAAAGCCATCATGCATCAAATAGTACACTTGACCAGGGACAAGATTACAAATTGTAAAGTTTGGAGCTAGGCTGGTTCCGCCAATTGCATCATCATTAGCTGCGATTAAGTCATTTGCAATTATTCCGTTACAACTGTTCGGATCATAAACCGCAATTTGTCCATTGAAATTTACTGAAGTGGCATTGATTCGAACATTACCTGATTGGGGTGCAATAAACTTAAACCACGTAGTATTATTCATAAAGTTATTAACCCAACCCGTAGTTGTAGTTGCACCTGTAACTGGTGGAGCAATATCAACATCTTGCGCATCAACGGTTGCACCTGTGTTGTTAAACGCATAAGCTACGTCATCTACCGGTAATGTTTCCGCATCACAAATGGAATCATTCGTTAAAGGCATAGTAACTGTAAATGGCCCCACGAATTGAGAAGTATCAGACGCACAAACAGCTTGGACATAAACTTGATAAACTCCTGCAGACATTAAGTTTGTATTGACAATGGTATCCGTAAGGTTATTGTCAACACTTATTGTGGTTCCCTCAGCATAAAGTTCAAAACCTAGTGGCCCATATTGCAAATTGAATGATGTCGAAGGATAATTTGCTGAGCTTGCCGACCAAGTCCAAGAGGTGAAAATCGAATCAATTTCAGTTGAATTCAACATTCCTGTTGGATTTGAACAATAAGGAGGGGTGAATATATTTCCTAATAGCCCATTGCTAACCAATCCAGATCCACATTCTGAATAGATATATACATCATATCCTGTTAGTTGGGTTAAACCTGACAGTAGAATAGTAGGAGACGTTACCACTTGAGTTGTACCTCCAGTAGTTGGGTCAAAACCTTCAGGACCATAAATTACTGTCCATGAATTTTCATTTGCAATACTTGGAGTCCAAGTCAAAGTTACTTCTGTTGGAAGCAAATTGAAAATTGTAAAGTTTGTTGGTTTCGGACAATTCGTATAATTAAAATGAACACAACTATTATTTGTTAAATAATTGGAATTATTTAATGATACATCAATGTTTTGAGTTCCTCGTACTCCAATTTCAGCATCAGCACCATTATTCCATCCTGTATTTGACATCGCAACATCTTGATAAACAAAATAGATTTCCATGGTCGCTTCTTCAATTACCAACTGGAATGTAGCCCCATCCGTTCCACCTGTTCCAAAATGAGGTATATTATTCCAAGAAACAATAAATTTTCGATTAGGTGCTGTACCAACTACTGCGTGATAAACCCCTCCACCTGCCAAGGCTGTATTCAAATCTTGAACGTATGGATAAAGTCCATTTCCGGCAACCATTGTATACCCCACTTGGGCAGCATTGTTACCTAAAATAACTCCACCATTATTACCTACAGTAGCAACAGTAAACAATGTTCCTTGATAAAGAACAGGAAAAGGTAGTGTCAATCCTGCCTCGCTATCATCCGTTAGGTTTAGTGGCGTTCCCGTTGAAGTTATATCTGTAAATCCGTATGTTGGACACGAATTGTCCCATTCCAAAAACTGGCCTAGATTGTATGTATTCCAAAAAATTGCAGGTGTCCAAAATGAAGTATCCCCAGGACCACAAATCGCACGAACATAAGCTTGATAAAATGAATATTGTGTTAGACCATTAATCGTATATGGATTATTGGTTGTTGTAACAATCGTACCAGTTCCTAAAGCAAAACCTTGAGTTCCGTATTGTATTTGCCATGTTGTTTCAGACCCTCCTGCTACCCAATCAATTTGAGCACTATTTAATGTTGATTGAATAACACCAAAGTTTGTCGGTTGCGGACAAGTTGGAAGTGGTCCAACGATTATAACATAATCTTCTGTTTCACCAGATCCAAATGTTGTACATGCATCATTTGCTCCATTTGTATTTCCAGCAGATCTTGAACGAACTCTCATTCCAGTTTGACCTTGTATAGCAGTTACAGGCACATTGATTGTCACTGATCCTGTTGTGCCAGTTGTATATGGCTGATACCATTCTGAAGCTTCATATACTCCATTTTGATTCCAGTCAAACCATACAGAGGTAATAGCCGATGCATCGCATGTGAGGCTAAAAACATAAGAAACACCCAATGATAAATTGGTTGTTGCCGTTTGCTGAGAGTAATTGGTTCCTCCCGAGCATCCAGGTGTCGTATTATTTATTGTGTTCAAGTTTACATTTGTAATACAAGATCCACCTGAATTGGTTGGAGTACAGTAACAATTAAAAAATGGATTCATGTTGACTTGAACAGAAGTGGAAGTAGCTGTTGAACCTGCACTACATGTTACAATACAACGATAATATGTTGTTGAGCTTTGAATTGTTGAATAAGAAGAATTAGTTGCTCCTGAAATATTTGTGAAAGTTACATTATCTGATGATGATTGCCACTGATAGGTTAATCCTGTACCTACTGTTGCGCCGGATAATGATAAGTTAATATTTTGGGCAGGACAAGCATTTGCCGGAGTTGAAACAGCCGTTCCAGCTAAAACAGGATTCGTACATGGTGCAGCTGGACTGATATACGTTATAGTTGTTGTCAAACAAGTAGTTGCCGTACCACATGCTGCATTCGTGTTCCAATGGGCATAATAAGTTCCTGCCACCGTAGAATTCCAGGTTAACGGGCTTTGACCTGACGCGATAACCGGACCTCCAGGCGTTCCTTGACGAATCGTAATAAAACTCCCATCTGATATGGAACATTGATAAATTGTTGCTGCCTGCACTCCATTAATTGTCGAATATTCCGTTTGATACGAGCAGGTTGAAATTGTAACGGAACCTGAAGTTGGTGCAGTTGCTGTTCCAAAAGCAGATGTATTATTACATTGCGAAAAAGCATTTACTCCTGCAAATGCAATAAGAATTAAACTATATATTTTCAAAAATTTCATTTTACGAGATATTATTGTTTTATAATTCGAATTACTTTACTACCATGTTGAGAACCAATCGTGGCAAGATAAACACCAGGTATAAGGGCACTCAAATCAATTACAACAGAGGCGTTTGAAATTTCATTTTCATAGATTAATTTTCCATTCATGTCTCTAATTTCAAATGCAAAATTGATTTTTTCAGGGTTTGATAATGTAACAAAATCACTTGTTGGGTTCGGATAGAATTCGATTTGAGTTAACTCCTCTTTTTCCAATCCAAGATAATTACAAGTTGGATCTACAATCACAAGCACGTTTCCGGTATCATTCGGGCAAACACCGTTATTAACAATGTAATCATAGTTAAATTGACCTGGGAAATTTCCTGCTGTATCTATGTTGCTTGAAAGAGGCAGATTTTGTGGGTTATACCAAGTTCCTCCAACATCAACATTTCCGGATAAACCTTCTAATAACAAGAATGGTTCATTTCGACATACTGTTATTGTACCATCGTTTCCTGCGCTTGAAGGACTAAATACTTTTACAAAAGCTTGAACATTATCCGATGCACATCCATTAACAAGTGTATAGGTGAAATCAAAAACGATACTTGCTAAACCAGTTGTAACAAATAAACTATCTTGTAATCCCAGAGTAGGAATAGACTGCGTCCAAACACCTCCTTGATCGTAATTGGATATTCCATCGAAAAGATTTGCCGTATCACCAAAACAAACATTTAGCTGATTTCCTGTATTACCGGCTTGCAAATCTATCTCACTGATTGAAATCGCATAATTTCCTCCTGTAAAAGATAATCCATCATGAAGTAAATAATACGTTTGATTTGGAACTAAACCACACATCGTAAAGTTAGGCGCAACACTTGTTCCTCCAATCTCATTATCATTTGCTCCAATCAGGTCTGCAATTTGAATAGTTGAACAACTGGTTGAATTATAAACAGCCACCTGACCATTGAAAGGAATGCTGGTACAATTAATACGAACATTACCTGAATTCGGTGCAGTAAACTTAAACCAAGTTGTAAGATTCAGATTTGAATTTATCCATCCATCTGTAGTTTGAGCACCGGTAGCCGGAGGAGCTAAAGTGGTTTCATTTGCTGAAACGGTCGCACCAACATTATTAAAGATGTACGCGTTTCCATCCACTGGCAACAATTCAGCCCCACATATTGTGTCATTAGTTAAAGGCATTACTATCGTGAAAGGTCCAACAAACTCAGAGGTATCAGTTCCACAAACTGCCTGAACATAAATATCGTAAACGCCTCCGGCCATCAAATTTGGATTCGTAATGACTTCATTTAAATTATTATCAGCTGAAACAGTTGTTCCCGTATACAAATCGAATCCTAAAGCTCCGTATTCCAAATTGAAGCCTGTTGATGGATAATTACCGGATGAAGCAACCCATGTCCATGAAGCTGAAATCGCATCATTTTGCGTTGTATTGCTCATGGCTGTGGGATTCGCACAATAAGTCGGCGTAACAAAAGATGTGGTTAACCCAACACTTTCTAGTCCAGCTCCACAGTTTGCGTAAACATAAATGTCATAATCAGTCAGCTGCGTTAAACCTGTAATTACAGCACTTGTAGTAGTTGAATTGATAGAGGTCCCACTGGTAGTTGGATCAAATCCAGCAGGTCCATAGACAATTGTCCAAGAAGTTTCGTTGGATAATCCAGCCTGCCATGAAATTCCAACTTCGTCAGATAGAACATAGTTGAGGACTAAGTTTGTTGGTTTTGGACAGTCCGTATATAAAAAGTGAATACAAGTATTGTTCGAAAGGTATGTTGAAGAATTAAGTGAAACATCAACATCCTGATTGTTTCCAGCTAAACCAATTGTTGCAGATGCTCCGTTATCATAGGCTAAGCTTCCTGTAACTGCATCCTCGTAAACATAATAAATTTCTTGGGTCGCTTCTTCAATTATTAATTCAAATTTCAAATTATTACCTGCAGCACCAACTCGATCTTTTTCCCACATAATAATTAACTTTCTATTTGGTGCTACACCAACGGTTTGTGCAAATACTCCGGCTCCAGATGAGGCAATATCATCCCAAAAAGGATAAAGTCCAGTTGCAGCAGTTATTAAACTTGTATTATTAAAATCAACTTGTGCTGTTGTGGATCCTAGAATCAACGCTCCATTATTTCCGATCGTTCCACTGCTGTATAATGTACCCTGGTAAAATACTGGAAATTGAAAAGTAATTGGGAATTCATCATTATCATTTAAAGTTAAACTTGTTCCGCTTGTACTAATATCTAAAAATCCAGTTGATGGACACGAATTATCCCAATCTACGTAAAAGCCCTGATTATACGTGTTAAATGTTGCTATTCCTGTCCAAAATGAACTATCGCCCGGTGAACAAATCGCTCTTACGTATGCATCGTAAAATGTATTTGGTGTTAATCCTGAAATAATACCTGGATTTGAGTTAACTATCGTGGTAGTTCCTGTTCCCTGGGTAAAACCTTGAGGACCATATTCTATTTGCCATTGTGACTCCGAACCTCCATTTGTCCATTGTAAAAAGGCCGTGTTGTTTGTTGCATCCAAAACTGTAACGTTGGTCGGTTGAGGACAAGTTGGTGCAGGAGTAATATTGACCAAGTAATCTTCTGTTTCGCCCCATGAGTATGTTCCACATGGATTGACATTATTAGCAGATGTTGTTTGAACCGTAACAACCCTCATTCGTGTTTGACCTATTAGCGCATTTGACGGAACTAATATGCTTGAATTGACAACATTCGCTCCAGTTGTCGGAGCAGTTGATGTATAAACCGTTTCCCCTGGATCAGTAAACAGACCATTTTGATTGTAGTCAATAAAAACCTTCGTCATGTTCGCATTATTTGTTCCACAGGTTCCAACAGAAACACTTAATAAATACGTGGCCGTTTGCGCTAAATTAGGAGCCGCAACCGTAGTTGTGTAATTCGAATATTGACTTTGAATTGATCCTGGACCTCCGGTAGAGGAACAAGTTGAACTATTATTTAACGAACCCAATTTCACATTTAATATTTCTTCATTAAAAGTAGTTGTAGCATTACTTGTACAATAACAATTGGCAAATGGTTCCGTTGTAATTTGAAGAGGGGTGGATGTGCCAGATTGACCGGATGGACCACAAGTAACCACGCATTGATAATATGTATTTGAGTTTTGAGATGTTGTTAAACTCGGATTCGTAGCGCTTATTATATTATTATAAGTTATACCATCAGCTGAAGATTGCCATTGATAGGTGATACCATCTCCTTGAGAGGCATTGTTTAATTGAACTATAAAATTTACACTTGGGCAAACACTTGGTAATGCCGAAATTGTAGTGCCGCCATCAGGAATTCCCGTACATGTCGGTGGAGGAATGAAAGTGATTCGAATATTGGGTCTATTATTTCCATAGGTTGTAACAGCTAAAGGCGTTGTGTTTGTTCCAGCCGCATTACTTGCCCAACCTATAGCTTTACCTGGTGTATTCGTAAAATAAAAATTATTTTGTCCACTCGCTACCGCAGTGCTCTGTCGGAAAAAATCAGTTAATACCTCTAATGAGCCACCGGTATACACAAATGGTGTCCCTAATGTAAAACTCTCCCAACCGGGGCCAGTAACCGTAAATCCCTGGTTTGTGCTGGAATAAACATTAGTTGCTGTAGAAGTCAAAGTTCCCCATGTTGTACCCGCCGCTAAAGAAGTTGCGGTATTGTTTTCGAGATATATTGAAAAATTATTGGGGGCAGTAATTGTACCAGAAGCTTTTTGCCACTCAATCATAGTAATTGTAGAACCTACCGGAATTCCTGTAAGTTCATCGGAAGTATACAAATAAGCATACTTCGAGTAATTTATTGAAGACGCAGCTGAACTGCGATAATAAGGCCCGTACAAATAACCGTTAAATGAATTCGTACTTGTCCCAATAGTAATATTCTGAGCATACAAAGCCAAAGGTAAAAGCAGTATAGCAATAAATATGTTTTTCATTTTCATGCGTTTTTCATCAAAAAAAGAGCCGCCACAATGGACGGCTCACTTTAAGAAATGGATAATTAATTTTTGATAACTCGAATTACTTTTTCAGAATCATTAAACTGAATCGTAAAATAGTAGATTCCCGTAACAGAATTTGTCAAGTCAATCTCCGTTGACATTCCATTGATTGACTCAGTTCCAATTATTCTACCTGTAGCATCTGTGATGACAATTTGACCATTAATTGAGTTAGTTAAAGTCAAAGTAAACACTCCATTTGATGGATTCGGGTTAACATAAACCGATAATGTATTTAAATCATTAAGTCCCCAATATTCTACAGTCACACAATTTGAAGTGTCTGAGCAACCATTCGCATTTGTAACTATAACTGCATAGTCACCATCCACACTTGTTTGATAAGTTTGAGATGTTGCATCAGTTATAGGAGTATTAGTTGCACAATCAATCCACTGATAAGTACTTCCTTGTGATGATGTCAAACTTCCATCAGTCGAATTATATGAAGCAGATGCTGTTGGATTTGGATTGATTGTAAGTATCAATGATACAGTTGAATCACAACCTACTGCATTTTGAGTAGTATAGGTATATGTTCCAGATTGCGTATACGTTTGACCATTCCATGTGAATGAACCACAAGCAGCAGCAGTTTCTGAACTAGAAGATGAACTATTTACTGTTAGAACTAAGGTTGCTGTAGAATCACATCCTGCAACAGTTGTAGTATTAAACACGTAAGTTCCTGACTGCGTATATGATTGACCATTCCACGTGTATGAGTCACAAGCCGTCTGCGTAGTAGTACTTGAATTTGGTTGATTGATTGTTAAGTTCAACGTAACTGTAGAATCACAACCATTGACACTAGTGGTTAAATAGGTATAAGTTCCAGATTGTGTGTAAGTTTGACCATTCCATGTATAGTCAATACATGCAGAAACAGTCTCGGTTGTAAACAACGCATCATTGATTGTTAAGTTCAATGTTGCCACTGAATCACAACCTACAGCATTTTGAGTAGTAAACGTATAAGCTCCAGACTGAGTATATGTTTGACCATTCCACTGATATGAAACACAAGCTGTAACACTTTCAGAACTTGTTGACGAGTTATTGATCGTCAAGTTTAACGTTACTGTTGAATCACAACCAGAAGCATTCGTAGTTAAATAAGTATAAGTTCCAGATTGTGTGTATGTCTGACCATTCCATACCAAACTATCGCAAGCTATAATGGTCTCAGAACCAGTTGTAGCATTGTTTATGGTTAAGTTTAACGTAGCAACTGAATCACAACCCAAAGCATTTGAAGTTGTAAATGTATAAGCGCCTGATTGCGTGTACGTTTGACCATTCCATGTATATGAATCACAAGCTGTAACAGAAGTTGATGATGTTGTTGGTTGGTTTACTGTTACAGTTGCTTGTTGTTCAGCAGAGATACAACCACCAAGTCCAACGGCACTGATTCCATAAGTAGTTGTGGTCGTTGGTTGAACGTGGTAAGCAACTCCACTACCAATGAAGTTATTATTCAAGGTATAAACAAAGTCAATCGCATTTCCTTGAGTAACCCAAAGTACTGTGGAATCTCCCAAACAAATTGTAGGGTTTTGAACTGTCAAGGTAGGAGTATTGTAAATTGTAACTGTAAATACAGAATCAGTCATACACGAGCCGGCCTCGCCGTGTGCATAAACTTGTTGTGTTGCAGTAATAGGCCCTGTAATTTGACCACCTGTACCATTTGGAGCATTGTAATAAGCCAACGATAATCCTGCATTATTTGACGCGTTCAATTCGGTTAATGCAGGTAGGGTATATGTGTCACAAACAACTGCATTACTTGGACTATTTAAAGAAATAGGAGCACATTGCGTTGTAAAGTTTGTAGCAACTGACCAAGGACTTACATCTCCACCACCACAATTAGCTCTGTAATAAACCGAGTATTGCGTATTTGGAGTTAGACCCGTTAAGGTATATGAACCTGTTGTACCAGAAACAGTTGCCAATTGATTTGAAACCAATGTCCCTGTGCCTTGTGTAAATCCAGCTGGACCATATTCAAAATCAAAGTTAGTTGCAACTGAACAACCCATGTTCCAAGACAAAGGAGCTGTAGTTGAGGTAGTTGTACCAGCAGTCATTAAGCCAGGTGCAGGACAAGAAGGTGCTGGAGCAATAGTGATTAAATAGTCTTCTGTTTCACCAAAGGAGTAGGAATTACATGGATTAATATTTGGTCCATTTGTAGAAAATACTCCACGAATTCTTAATCTGTGAACTCCTGCAGGGGGTGTACATGCTAAAGCAATGGTAAAAGAAGAAGATGCATTAATTTGACCTGGCGTAACACCTGAGCCAATTGTAGTAGGGGTTGCACCAATTAGTTCTGAAGAACTAAATACACCGTCATCATTGTAATCAATCCATGCAGCATAACCTTGGCTACCCCATTCTCCTGTTGAAACTTGAAGTGTATATGAAGTTGACGGTAATAAAGTAGCTGTATAATTTGGTTGACCTGTAAAGAAAGTATAAGAAGGACCACCTGCTACGAAACCAGTGTTATTTGAAAGTGTAGTTCCAACGATAGTCACGTTAGAAATCAAGTCACCATCACTTGTTCCTGTCGTGTAAACTGGTGTACAGTAACAATCTGTTGGAGGAGAAAGACCTACAGCTACCGGTGCAGAGTATTCAATTGTTCCTCCACATGAACTGATTCCGATTCTGTAAGAGCTTGCTGCTGTCAAACTTGCCGTGTAAGTTATAGCTGTTGCACCCGTTATATCGGTCCAGTTTACACCACCATCTGTAGAAACTTGCCATTGGTAAGTTAATCCATCCGTTAAACCGGTATAATTCGTAGACAAGCTGAACGATACACCACTACAAGCAGCACTTGAGGTAGCCTGAGCAGTTACACCCGTAGGAGCCACTGTTCCGAGCACAGCCATTGTAACTTGCGCTGAACCTGGAGCATTCGTACATTGTGTTGTTTGATTCGTGTATGAAATTGAATAAGTTGTTGTTGCTGTTGGTGCTACAGATTGTGTAAAAATGTTAGTACCTGTATCAAACTGAACTCCATCAGCAAACCAAGTCGTTGTGTAGTTTGATGGAGGAGCAAAACGCCAAGCCTCCGGTGTTGTTATTGTTGAAGAGAAACTTTGTCTTCCCGGCGCAACTGCACCTACTGTTCCATTTGAATTTTGCAAACCAATGGTACATGCGTTTGTATTCAATTTAGATTCAATATGAATATCAACGATCCCTAAAGTCTCATAAAGAACCACATATGCGGTAAATTTGGGATTTGTAGCGGAACAACAATTTGGTACGTTTTGGTAAAGCAATACAAATTTACGATTCGGTGCATACCCTTCTACCCAATATTTTATTGTAGCCGGATTCGTAACACCAGCAAAAGTTTGATCACCAGCCATTAAAGCAATTACATTTCCTGGATTTCCTGGATTTGGAAAAACGGAAGGTGTAGTATTAAAGGAATACTGACCCAAACAACCAGCAGCAGTTGTAAAACAGGTTGGTGTTCCAAACATTAGCAACCCGTTAGTTCCTGCCGAAATTGTAGTTTGTGTTGTTCCAAAATAGTTAAAATTAAATCCTATTGGAATACCGGCAAAACCTCCATCATCGAAGTTTGTTCCATTGCCATTTGTAAAAGGTGCAACAGCGGATCCATTTTGCACAACTGTAACAGCTGAGGATGGCACAGAGTAAGGAACATATGTAATTGGTGAAACAGTAAAATTACCTGCACTCAATCCAGAGTTTATGGTAGCTGAAGTTCCTGGACAAACACCATTCGCAGTAGTTGTAACCGTTGCAGAAGGTAATGGATAGACACCAATACTATAGTTTTGAATTTCTACACAACCTGTAGCTGATTCTGTTCCAGTTACACGAATAGAGCTAGTTTGCGTAACAGTGGCATCTGTCGTGTTTCCTGTAGTTGTAGAAAGAGTAGCACCATCAAGCGCCTCCCAAACATAAGCGTATGCTCCAGTTGAAGCTGCTGTTAATGAAGAAGCACCACCTGTTCCACAAAAATTCGGATTTGTAGCCGTAATTGTGATTGCCGGAGGAGCCGTGTATGTTATTGAAGCAGTTGCAGTATTCACACAACCATTAGCATCCGTACCAGTAACTGTAAATGTTGTATTTGTTGTTGCAATAGAAGTTACTGTTGCGCCAGTATTTGACAGCAACGAAGCCGCTGGCGCCCAAGAATATGTTGTAGCTCCTGATGCAGTTAACGAACCAACCCCACAGAATGAACCACCATTTGCTGCTGTTGCAGTAACAGTAGGTAATGGATTAACCGTTACAACCACCTCATTTGAATAAGATGTAGCTAACGAGTTTGTACAAGTTGAAG
>JACCDP010661171.1_pt1 | contig 15333 bp, 2 predicted proteins | sample 7445841 | NCBI WGS metagenome assembly JACCDP01 (sample SAMN15323441, study PRJNA562643) | freshwater metagenome | isolation source: river surface water | place: USA:Blue River Watershed | collected 2017-08-17 | reverse complement strand
TTACAGATGAAATTGATAGTGATGTTTTAGATATTGAAGATTTACAAGATATTATTAAAACTAATAAAAAAATATTAACAATAGAATCTACTAAAGATGCTATTGATTCAATACAAGAAAATAATATTATAGATTATAAAGTATTATTAGAAAAATATTTTGCAGATAATAATGAAGAAAGTCTTTTAGAAAATCTATTAGAACTTGAAAAAATTTTACAAAATTCATTAAATGATATTGTAACACAATTAGATAGTATTAATCCTGAAGATGAATTGTATGCAGATTTAATATCTAAAATGAATATCTTAGATGATTTAATAAACACAATAAAAAACTTTACAACTAATCTTGAGACTTTTATAGTTAATGAAGATGAAACTATTGTTCAAGAAGATATTGATAATATGTTAGATAACTTATTAAATAAGTTAGATATTATTGAACTTAATACACCTATATCTGATGAAGATTTACAAGATTTAAAAGACATTGCAGATACAGTTATAAAACCTATTCAATTACCTGATATAAAAAAGACTGTTAAACAAAACAGAACTTTAAAAAATAAGTATAAAAATAAATTTATCTACATAACTAAAGATGCTGTAAAAGATTTATTTAGTAAAGTTAGTTCTGATTACATTGTAAATGCTGATAAACTATTTGAAGAATATCTATCAAGTAATAATATCTTACCAGAAAACATAACTAGTAATACTTATAGCAACTTTAAAAAGTTATTACCAAAAGATAAAACTTACATTACTACAGATATTGAGTTTATATCTATTAGTGATAATATTATTTATTATTCTATTCCTCCTGCTAAAGATACTAAATTCTATAAAAGAGAATTAGGTCTTATAGAAAGTAATTTAAAATATGGTGGTGAAGAAGAAGTTAGAAAAATAGATTTACTTAGACCTAAAGATAATGTAATTAACTTATTAACAACTGGAAATAAAATTATAAGTGATGATACTATCAATGAAGCAAGAGAACTATATAGTTTTAATTATGATGGTGTAGAACTTGATGAAAATGTTCCATATAATCCTTTTATTGGTACTACATTAGTTACAAGAAGTGATTTTTATAATACTGAAAGAAGTGAATTAGCAAATAAAAAAGATAAATTTTATGGAAGAAAAACATTTATTCCTACAGATGAATCTGATGTATTGCGTAATATTCTTCCTGATTTATTTAATGGTAAAGTAGTTGAGATTGATAATCTTCCTGTTATAAAGTCTTCAAATGTTGTAGAAGATTTTGAAAACTTATATAATAAAAAGAAACAAAATTTACTTAAAGAAAAAGTTAGTGTATTAGTAAGAAAGACTGTAAATAATAAATACATTATTGTATTTGCTAATAAAGAGTATATAAACAATTCTGTAAAGTTTACTCCTATTGGAATAATGAATACTTTAGAACAAGCTGTATATGCTTATGATAAAACAAAAGATAAAAGAGAAAGTGTATTCTTAACAAAATTAATTAGAGAAGATATTGAATCATTAGCGTCTAATAATCCTATTGGAGAATTAATTGAAGTTAATTATGATAAGATTAATTTATTAGATGTTAGAAGTACAGGATTAAATAAATTAGATAATCCTAAACCAGTTTATGATGTATTAAAAGATAAAAATAATCCTCAATTAATTATTCATATAAATGGTAAGTTCTTCAGTAACCTTAATATACCTAATAATTTAAAAGAAAATTTAAAGAATACTTATAATTTAAAAGAAAATAATTCATTAAATATATTTTATAATACTACAGATAAACTTGGTAAACAAGTATCACTAGGTTCTACATTAAAATTCTATAAGAATGCTCATGATGATTATAAAATATCAGTTGAAAGATTAATTAAATCTATTATAAACAATAGAGATAAAAATGATATTAAGAGTTTAAAGAGTGATATACTGGAGCTTGGAAAAGGTTATGTATATACTAAATTGAATGAAAAGAATTCTGATGGTGATTTCTTACAATATGCTAATAACTTTAATGATATAAATGAGTTTAATAATTTTTATGACCCTGAAGGAAAAATGACAATGCGTATTGATTTTGTAAAATTACAAAATGATAACTCATACGCTATTAATGTTGCAAAGAATTATCTTACTACTACAATAGATACAGAACCTTATGCAAATATTCAATACTTTTTTGGTATAATAAATAATACTAAAAATACTACTGAATTAGATGAATCAATAGAATTTGAAGAAGAAGTAATAGATGAAACTATTGAAGAAGAATTTGAAGATGAAGTTATTGTAAATACTAATATTGTATTAAATGATGAAGGTTCATTTAAAATAAATAAACCTACAAGTCTTAAATATTATCTACAACAACTTGGAAAAGGTTCTCCATTTACAAATGAACTTAGTAATAGTTATAATGGTAATGAAAGTATTCTTAAAGGATTCAATGAATTATTAACAGATTTAAATAGTTTAGATTCTGTTAATTCATTAAGTAATGTTATTAATCATATTTTAAAATATACTAATAATACTTCATTAAAAAATATAAATAAAACTATTGCTGACATAGTTGATGATTATGATAATGTTAAAGATAATAAAATAAATACATTAAGAAATTATGTAGATAGTTTTAAAGAATATGTTATTGATAATCAACAAAATGTTATTGATTTTTATACAGAAGCTGTTGATAATTCATACTATATTGAGAATAATGTTGAAATGTCTATTCATGAGTTAAGAAAAGCATCTGAAGCATTGTTATCATTATCTATACAAAATGGTTTAGATTTTAGAGATTTTGAAAATATTAAAAAGATTGTTAAAGGTTCTTCATTTACTAATTTCTTTTTAAATGATTTAGTAACCTTATTACTAAAGAAAGCTAATAACAGTAATATAAGTATTATAACAAAAATAGTTAAAGCATTAAGAAAAGATATAACTACTATTGAGTTAAGTGAAAATAATGAGATTGTATTAATAAGAAATGAAGTAAATTATAGAAAACCTACAGGAGGAATATTATATAATCAAATATTAAAATCATTAAAAGTTTATGGTTATGATGTTGAAGTTAATACAGTAAATTACGAAGAAGATTATGAAGATGATATTCCTAATCTTGAAGAAATTGTAGATAATAATGAATCATGGTCTGAACTTATAAAGTTTCAATTTCCCACTACTAATCTTTCAAGAAATGTTAAAGTATTATTACAATCAATTGAAAGTCCTGAAGTTGACAAACTAGGATTAAATATTAATTTAAATTATCCATTAAATATGGCTTATGGTATAGTCATGGATAAATTAGTTAATTCTATTGATGTAAATGATGTAAAAAATAAATTACAAAATGAATTTAATGATATACCATATATTAAAAGATTAAATTCACATATATTGAATCAGGAGAATCCTGAAGAATTATATAGTCAAATATATACAAGTATTGGTAATAAAATTAGAGTTACTTATGAAACTGTAATTAAAGATAGAACTGGTAAAATATATGGTTCATTATCTAATAGACAATCTTATGAGTTTATTATATCTGAAAGATTAAATTCTGATGTAAAAAATAATGTAAAACATACACCAAGAAGTATATTAGATACATTGAATCTATATGAAAAAGATATTAATTCTATACTATCAAATGAAATTGCTGTAAAAAATATTGAAACATTAATTGATGTTTATGAAAAAGGATTAGAATATTATAATTCATTAAAAACTAAAGATGAAAAAGATTTATTTACTTTTACATTAAAATATAGTTATAATAAAGAAATAGTTAATGTACCTAGTTTAATAAAAAATGCAATAAAATATATACCTAAAAGTGGTAATACATACCACATGACAGTAAAAGATAAAATACAATATCAAGATACAAACTCTAATTTCTTAGGTTATATTCAAAATAATAGTAAGAAGTATTATGAGATGTTATCAAAAGATAAATCTTTTGCTAATCTTCCAGTAGTACAAAGAAAAAATCCTATTGATGTTATTCAAGTTATTGGATACGATGACCAAAAAGGAAATATTGGATATGAAATTGGTAAGTTAAATTCAAAACTAGCAACAGAAATGATGTTAGTAATGCACAAAAGAAATGCTTATCCTATTGCAGTTCCTGGTGATAGTGGTAATGCTTTGTATGTTAAAGGTTTAATGCCAAAAGAAAAAACAAAAATTGATATATATAATGAGTTGTATGAACTTATGGTATTTGAAAAGAATCGTGTTGATGGTAATGAAGAAAGTTTAGTTAAAGTATATAATAAAAAGAAATCTGATTATATTATATTTAATAAGGTAAATAGTTATCTAAAAGATAATAATTTATCATTTAATAAATCAAATGTACTTACAGCTTTTGATAATTTCTTTGAGGAAAATTATGTTGAATATATTAACTACTTAAAAGAATTACAAATCATAGATAATAAAGGAAGGTTTATAAGTAATTTACAAGGATATACTAAAAATAATTATGAAAAAGATATAAGAGAATTTTTACTATCTTATGCTTTAGGTGTTACTAATATATTATTACTTACAAATAATGATTTAGCTTATTATAAATCAATAGAAGATATATTTAAAAGAGGAAAACAAGTTGTATCATCTGGAGAACGTATTAATACTTTAAATACTTATACTAATCGTACTACAAAAGAAATTGTTACTATTCCAGAAAAAATAAAATTACTGATATTTGAAGATGTAAAAGATGAGTTTAAAAATAGTGAAGAATATAATAATATAGCAAAAGCATTAAATAGTACAAATTTAAATGATAAAGAAAATATTATATCAGAATTTGATAGAACATCATTAACAGATGGACAATCTTATATTGATTTAATATCTTATCGTCAAAGAATGATTGCTTTATCATTATGGAGTGATGAACAACAAGATTTAATGGATGAATTAATGAAAGGTAGTTCAATTGCAGCATATAATAAACAAAGAAAACTTACAACTAAAACATCCGCTCTTAATGTAATTAAACCATTTTTCTTTGCTAATACTTTAGGAATAAAAAGAGATGCTTTTGATAATCAAGATAAAGTACAACCATTTCAAAAGAAAGATTCAGAGTTTGTAATTACACCTAATTATGGATTAAAGAGAGTTAAAAATAGTAAAGGTAAATTTGAAACAAATCCATTATATAATAAATTTTTTAGAGACTTATTAGAAAAAATGGGTTACGTTTTTAATGATACTACAAATGAAGTATCATTTGATGAATCAAAAAGAACAATAGATATGGCTTCAAGTAATGAGGCTATTAAAGTAGGTGAAAGTAATACAGTAAAACCTAATAACTTTAAAGATGGTGCTGTTGAAATTCCTTTTGAGTTCTGGATGAAACAAAATGAAACACCTAAAGGACATTTCAGTAAAGACAGTATTTTTGGTACACAAATAATGAAGATTATTACTTCTAATATAAGTGATGATGCTAAGTTTACTATAGGTAATGAAGTATATACTAAGAAAGAATTAGTACAACAGTATGATTATCTATTAATGGAAGATTTAAAATATTCTTATGAAGAATTAAAGAATAGATTTAAACGTAATAAGAATGATAAAAACGTTAGTTTTGAAATGTTAGTAAATCATCTTAAAGAAATATTTGCTGATGATACACTTAATCTTCAAAAAGCATTAGAATTTATCGTTGAAAATGATGAAATATCTACAACATTACCATTATCACATCCAATTCTTACAGCTAAAGTTCAACCTAAATTAAATGCTGAATATAGAAATAATATTACAGTAAGAAGATTTCAAAAAGGATTTAAAGCTGCTAACGTATCTCCTTATGGTTTTGAAAATAAACCTCGTATTGTATGGAATACTAATAAAGATGGAATTGAGGACCCAACATTAGGTATTAAACATTTTGAAGTTATTGCTCCAATTCATGATAAAAAGATATATCAATTTGTAGATGAAGTTTCAGGTCTTGTAGATATGAAAAAATTAGAAGAAACATATCCTGAATTACTAGAAGGTGTATTATATCGTATTCCAACAGAAGATTTATATTCTATATTTAAAGTTAAGATTATAGGATTTTTAAGTGATGATATTGGTTCTGTTATAATGCCTTCATCATTAACAACATTATCAGGATTAGATTTTGATATAGATAAAATGTTTGGATTCTTTAAAGATGTAATACCAACTATAGAAACTTATCAATATATCTATGAAGAATTAGTAGATTTAAAATCAATTTATAGTAGTCAAATTAAAGAAATTACTGATGTTTATGGTGATGACTTTAAGACATATCCTAAAGATATTAAAAATAAGAAACAACAAATTGATGCAGAATACAAAGCTGCAAAAACAGTAATATTAAATAGTAATAAGTTTAAAGAAAGTTATGAATTGTATATTAAAATGGCTAAATCTGATAATGCTAAATTAGATATCATGATGGCTGTATTAAGTAGTAAAGATTCATTAAAAACACAATTAAATCCTGGAGGTTTTAAAGTTATAGAAGAAGCTGTATTAGATTATAAGTTTTATGATTTATATGATGAAAACGGTAATCCACCAATTGAAGAAGAACAATATAATAAAAAAGACAATTCAGCTAAAAGTAATTATTTATCTAATAAATCATATAGTTTTCTTAGTCCAATATTAATAAATGAAGTTCAGATAGCAATGAATGTTGGTAAAGATATGACTGGTATTGCTGCTAATCATAATGCTGCCAGAACAATTATGCAACGTTCAGGAATTAAATTTAATAATAAATTAAAAGTATTATTTGATGGTGTTCCACAAAAATTAGATATTAATAATATTAGAGATTTTAAAGGTAATATTATTACTAAATCTATGAGTACAGTATTAGCATCTGTATTAGATAATGGTAAAAATCCTTTAATTAAATACTTTGGATTATCATTAGATAATTATAATGTACCAGATAAATATGATGAAAATGAACAAATAAGTACAAGTGTACCTAATACATTTCTTGCAGTATTACATTTAGGTTATCCTATTGAGATGGCTATGACTTTTAATAAAGCTTTTACTAATTTATTAAAAAATTCAATACTCACAAAAGAAGAAAAAAAAGCTATTGAAATTGATATATTTGATTCAGAAGAATCTGTTATAGATTTAAATACTAATGATTTAATTACTTATTTAAAACATTATAATTTTATTAAAGCTGAAAAGAGAGAAAAAGAACTTGTAGATATAGAGAAAAAATTATATAGAAATTTTATATTGTTATCTCAAATAGGTTATGATATAAATAAAATAGTAACTTATACTCAAAGAGGTAATCGTGGAGCAAAATCTACTTACTTTGAAAATCATTTAGACATATTAGATTACAAAACATATCTATCAGATGAAATAAATTATGCAAGAAATTTCTTTGATGTTAAAACATTAACAGACTATTTTAGTGAAAAGTCTAATATATTTATTAATGACTTTAATAATTTTATAGAAACTCAATTTAATGATATAAATACTTATTTGAGTTTTCCAGACATATCATCTTCAGATAGAAAAAGTATTACATCTATTGCAAGTCTTATAGAATCAAATGAATATTTTAGAAGAAAAGATGATAAGTTATTAAAGAAAATATATAATGCTATTTATTATAAAGCTACATTAGATTCTTATCCTGATTACTTTGCTGAAAAAATTGATACTATTGATAAATACCTAACTAAAAATACTTGGGATAAAATAAAGAAGAAATATAAAAATAATAACTTTATAAAATCTTTAAAGTTAGATAACACTTATGAAGGAGAAGGTATTAAGTTAATAATAAATACAGACTTTAAAGATATATATAAGAATGATGAGTTAACAGATGAATGGTCTAAGTTAATGTTTAGTCTTGATAAACAAGATAGAGAAGTAGGTGAACTACTTGCTGTATATTCATTATACACATCAGGATATGATATTGGTTTTGGTACATTTAATCAATTAGTACCTATTGAATTTTATAGTAAAGTATTACCTAATTATAGTAAAACATTAATGAATACAATTGAGCAAATGTTAAAAGACCCTGAAGCTGGGTTAGATATATTTGCTATGGTAATGCACAAACATAAAGGATTATCAAGATTTGTAAATAAAAATAATGTTAGTGCTGAATATAATAGTAGTGTAACATTTAAAGATAATGTTATAATTGATAATGTTTTAAACAGTACTAATACTGTATATTATAAATTAAGCGATGAATTATTTAGTAAATATGATATTAATTATGATGATATAAATCATGTTAAAATATTAGATGATTCTTTAGGTGATATGCCTTCATTTAGTGATGAATTAAATCCTGAAGTACAGATAGTTAGTAATTCTATAATTAGTAATAGTGAATTAATATCTGATATAAATTCTTCAGTCTTTAATAATAAAGATTTAGATATTAGAAGTGGTTCAGTAGTGTTATACGATAATGAAAGATTTATAGTACGAGGTGTTGATAATAATGAAGCTATTTTATTTAGTATTGCTGATAATACTAATTATAAATATAAAATTCCAATTAACGAATTAAGAGTATTAGGTTCTTATAATTCAATACTTTATAATAAATCTACAGTAATTTTAATTAATAATGATACTGATATATTATCTCTTACAACTGGTAAAATAGTTTATAAGAATGATACAAGTGATAGAAGAAATATTATAAATGCTATCATGAGTACTGGTACTAAAAAGAATGAAGCTACTGTAAATAATAAAGTTATTATAGAGAAACCTTTAAATGGTGTAGAATTAATTAAAGATTCTAAATTATCTTTAGAATTATCTAATGAATTTATTGATATATTATCTCCTGTAATAACTAAATCTGCTGAAAGAGAAAATGCTAGTTCTGATGCTAATTATATGTTTTCTTTTGGTAAAAGATGGACTAGATTAAAAGCTGTAAGAGGATATTGGAAAACTAAATTTGATACACTTTTTAAATCTAATAATGCTGAATTTATTAAAGAATTTAATGAAGCTGAAAATCTACCAAATAATTATACTAAATTTCAAGCTTGGAAAAACTTATTAAATAAATGGATTGGTACAAAATTTGATTTAACAATAACTCCTCATAATAAAGGTTGGAATGGTAGTGGATATAATTATGCGTATTCTGATTTAGATGCTTATGGTAATCCTGTTGAGTCTATGAATACTTTAGCACCTATAACAAAATATATAGAATCTAAATTAGGAATTGATTTATCTGGATATAATAGTGTATTAGCTAATATTTATACTGAAACACAATTTATACCACCACATAGAGATACTACTGAAGATGTTAATGCTGAAGGATATGCTATTGTTGTATTAAATATTGGAGCAGATGGTAGTATTTCTGAAGTAACTTCAAATACTAGTTTGCCAATAACTAATGGAGGTATATATGCTTTTGGAGTTGATGGTGTTGATAGGTTTAAATTTTATCATAAAATAGATGTTAGAGATTTTGGTAGAGTTACTCCAACAAAACCAATTACTTTACCTGATGGTACTACTTTAGAAAATTACAGAATAACATTAACATATAGAAGAGTTACTAATCCTAAAAATGATAATTTATCTGATAAACCTAGAAGAATACCTACAGAATCTGAAATAATAGATGTTATGGATTCAATTAAAGAATCTGAACAACAGATTATTGTTGATGAAACTAAACCTGAATTTAATAAACTTCCTAATAAATCTACAACACCTACTATGACTTATGCTGGTATTGGTAGTAGAGAAACTCCACAAGAAGTTTTAGATAAAATGACAGAGGTTGCTAAATATTTAGAAGGTTTAGGTTATACTTTAAGAAGTGGAGGAGCTGTTGGTGCTGATAAAGCTTTTGAAAAAGGAGTAACATCTAAGAAAGAAGTATTTTTAGGAACAGATAAAACAGGAGAACGAGAAAAGAAAATAGCAAGAGAGATTCATCCAAATCCACAAGCATTAGATAATGCTAAATCAAAAACTGGAAAACCAATTGCTAATTTTATGTGGAATTTAATGGGTAGAAATACTAACCAAATATTTGGTGCTAACTTAGATACTCCAGTAGATTTTGTATTAGCATGGACTCAAGATGGATTAACAGATTATAGAAATAGGTCTATTCAATCTGGTGGTACTGGACAAGCTATTGATATGGCTTCTCGTAAAGGTATTCCTGTTATTAATATGGCTAATGATAATTGGAGAGATGAATTAAAAAAAGTAATTAATTTTAAATCTCAACCATCTACTAATGTTGAAAGTAAAAGAACATTTAAAGATGAAGAATATCATCAAGCATATATAAAAGGAGGACTAGCAGCTGTTCAGGAGCTTATACAAAAAAATAAGCAAAAAGAGATGTCTGCTGCAAAACAGCTTTCTAAAGAAGTAGATATGTTAACAGAGTTTGAAAATCTTAATACTAAACCCAATAAGACAAACTCTGAAAATGATAGGCTTATTGAGTTGTATACTATGTTAAAAAATTCTAAAGAATTAGATTTTGAGTATTCTTTAAATCAACTTGGTTTATCTACACAACAACCTGAAACTCAGACTGGAATAAATATTAAACCTATTGTCAAAGACCTTAGTAGATGGTCAGATATAAAAAATGCAACAACACCATATACAAATGAAGGTATTGTTGTTACAAGAATTAGTGGTACTGAAGAACATTTTGGAAATCCTTTTATAGGTTCTAAACGTAGAAATAATAATGGTAATCTTATAGAATCTAAAGTTGATAATATTACTATATTTAATACTATAGATGAAGCAGACCAAGCATATAGAGATTGGTTAGAAGGTATAAAACATCAAAATGTAGAACCTTTAAGAAGAGAATGGATATTAAAACAAATTAATGAAGGTAAACTTGATGGTAAAATATTATTGTATTATAAACCTATGGAAGTTATAAATAATAATGGTACTATAGTAAAAGGTGGTTATCATTCTCATGCAGATTCTCTTTCAGAAATAGTAGAAAAGTTAAGAACTAATCAACCTACAACTCCATCTCAAACTAATCAATCTACTTTATTTAATGCTAATGATAAAACATTAAAAAAAGGTTCTGTTGTAAAGTATAATAATGAAATATATTTATTTTGGAATAAAACTGATTTAAATAAAGCTCAATTAATTAAAATTGATGGAACTAAATTTAGTGGTACTCCAAATATAGATAAACTAGAAGTATTAGGTAATTATAAAACAACAATATATAATAATGTAGAATATATTGTAACAGATAAAAATAATATTTATTCTGGAGCTACTGGTAATTTAGTATATACAGGTACTGATAATTCATCTATTACTCAAAAAGAAAATATTATAAGACAAGCTAAAACTCAACCAAAATATACTTCTGTACAAGTAGATATAGAAGTACCAGAATTAAAAACTATTATGCTTGAAAAAGATTTATATTCTTATAGTATTGATGAACTTAATAATATAGCTAAACAACTTAGACAAAAAGCAGTTAATGCAAGAGAAGCAGAAAGAGAAGGAAAAACAATATTAGGAGGAAGTCAAATTATTGAAGATGATTATCAAGCATTAAAAAAATATATAAGAGAAAAAGAATCTTTACAACAATCAGAAACTCCTGCTATTAAAGTAGATAAAACATTAATAACTGAAGAACCTATAGTTAATGAGAAACCTTCTACTATAACAACTTTAGATAGAAAGATAGAAGTTGATATAGATACTTATCTTAAAAATAAAAACTCAAAATTAAATGATGACCAAATAAAAACTATGAAATTAGTTTATGATAGATTTAAAACAAGGTCTTCTAAAATGGTAGTAATAAATGGTAAAGCTGGAACTGGTAAAACATTTATGTTAAAAGAATTATTAAGTTATATAAATAGTACAGTAGATAAGAATAGTAAAGTTTCAGTATTAGGTTCATCTGTGGCAAATAATATTAAGAATAATCTAAAAACTGTAATACAAGACAATAATAACAGCAATATAATATACGGTTTCCAGTCTGTTAATAGCATATTAGGTATAGCTGATGACAAAAGAATAAAAACAAAAACAAATAAAACTCAAAAAGAAAGACAATTACCAAAAAATGGTATATTATTAGTAGATGAAGCTTCTATGATTAATATAGAAGATTTTAAAGCACTTGAAAGAAAAGCAAAACATTCTAATACTTTTATTATATATGTTGGTGATAGTGGTCAATTATTTCCTGTACATGGTAATACAATGCCAGTATTTTCTTTAATTCCAAAGTCAGACCAGTTTGAATTAAAAAAAGCAATGAGACAAAAACCTAACTCATTAATACTTCAATATTCAAATCAGTTTTGGAATAAAGCTCATAATATAAATACAAAGGAAATTGCTATACCAAATAGGATTAATAAAGATGGAGGTGTTGTTGAAATTACAACTGTTAATTCTGATAACGTTTTTGAAGTATTTAAATATGCTGTTGATAATAAAAAATTAGATTATATAAGATATATAACTGCTAAAAATGATGATGTAGATACGTTTAATACAAATATACATAATAAATTATTTCCTAATGAAGAATATGGTAATGGTGAGTTTATGACTTTTAATAGTAATTACAAAGCAGAATATAAAGATATTAAGATAAGTATAGATAATGCTACTAAATTTATTGTAAAAGAAAAATTAAGTGATTTCCAAATAACTTTAATTCCTGAATTAGTTACTGAAATTAATATAGGTAATTTTAAATTTGATAAATCAGAGTTACAATATAATTATTATAATGTAATGGTTGGAAATATACAATATGTTCTACCTATACTTACAATAAATTCTTATAAAAAATTAAATGATGCTTTAAAATCACTTAATGAAAGCGAATACGATAAAAATGAATTAGATATTATTTTAAAATTTATAGATCAGTTTCCTGATGTTTTTTATGATTATGCTAATACTTTACATAAAGCTCAAGGACTTACTTTTGATATTGTAATTTATGATAAAACTGGAACTGATTGGCTTAAATCAAAAGGAATATCTGGTCAAGATAATGCTTTCTATACAGCTACAACTAGACCTAAAAATTTATTATTAATAACTGGTGGTTTAGGTTATAAATCTGGTCCTAATGCAATACCAACTAAAGACTTAGGTTCTATTGTAGAAATTAATAGTAATATTACAAATAACACACAAGAAGATAAAACATTTTCTAAATCAAAACCTTCAGAAAGAAGAACATCTACAGAAACAAAAACTAAACCTACTGAAACTCAAACTACTAGTAGTGGGTTAGAAATGGGAAATGTTTACAATTACGAAGGTGTAGATTATGTATATCTTTTTGATGTTGAAGGTGTTTCATATTACATAGATACTGTAGAAAATGATACTGTAGAAGATTTACCAACTAATTTACCAATTAAAAAACAGTTTAAAACTGTTGTAGGTGATAACAATTTTATATATATAAACAATACTGATAAAAAGTTTATATACATCTATAGAGGTAAACTCGGTGTAAAACTAATAACTGAACCAAAAGAGTATGAATTTTATTTATGTAATAAATTTTGATTACTATAAACAATAAATTGTATTTTTGTAACTAATAAAATAAAGAATTATGGCTAAAAAATCTGAAATAATAAAAAGTCAAAATAAAGAACTTGATGAATATCTTAAAAAATTTAAATCTGAAAATCAGAATTTAATTTTTGATGGTATAGGTATGGGTATCATGCCAGGATTTGTTAGTAAAACAAGTAAAGGTGCTAAAATAGCAATGAATAGTAAGAAAGGTAAAGCTATGTATAATGAATTAGCTTCTAAATTAAAATCTTTTACTGGTAAAACTAAAACTAATATATCTAAAACTAAACCTACAGTTAAAGAAGTTATAGAAACAAAACCTAATATACCTACAAATATACCTACTACAATGGAATTAGCACAAATTCCTGGTACTAGTGTAAAAACTATAAAAGAAGGTATTAAATCTTTTACAGGTAAAACAGAAAAGTTTGTACCAAAAACTAATAGATTAATTACTAGAGCTAATTCTTCAGCAGGAAATTTAAAACCATTTAAAGGTTCAGCAACTCGACCAGGTTCTACACCAATGAATTATACTCCAACTGACCCTAGTAAAGCACTATCTTCTATAAAAGAAGTATCAAAAATAGTATCTAAAATGCCTAAAGAAAAATTAGATAATTTTTCAAAAATATTATTAGGTACTGCTGGTTTAGGTATTGCAAGTGGTATAAGTTATCAAGGTTATAAAAGTTATCAAGGATTAACTAGTAAACCTATAGATTTAAATAATATTAAAGAAGCTGATTTAATAGATAGTACAAAATATAAAGATGTTAAGATAATTAAAACTTCAACTGGTGATAAAGGTATAATAAAAGACCCTAAAACTGGTAAATGGAAATACTTTAATGAAAAAGAAGGAGTGTTATTAAAAAATAAAGTTGGATTAGGTGATGGTCCTCCAATTGGATTAGATAATAATAATCAAAATAAAGGAAATAATCAAGGTAGTAATAAAAGTGGAAATACTACACCTAGAAGTGCAACTGGACAATCATTTGATAAAGCATTTGCTGAAGCTAGAAAACAAGCTGGTGGTGCTGGTGGTATATTTGAATGGAATGGTAAAAAATATGGTACTGCATTAAAAGGTGAAACTATACCTAAAGATAGAGTAGAAGTTGGTAAAACAACAACTCCACTTATGGGTGATGAAGAATATAAAAAAGACCCACGTTTAGCAACATTAAGACAACAAGATGATGATAGACAATTACTAGCAAGAGCTGAAGCACAGAAAAAAGAAATGATGGAGTTTGAACCTACTGAAGTATTACCTACTAAACCGTTAAGTAGTCTTGTATTTAAAACTACAAATAGAAGAGATGAACAAGCTGCTTTATATAATATTGAAGCAGATAACAAACTACCACTCAAAAAGAAAAAGTATGGTGGTAATTTAGCAATGTTAAAATATATGAAATGAAAAAATTAATGCCAAACACAAAAATGCTACCTACTATGAAAACTGGAGGTAGTATTAAAATTGACCCATCTAAGAAGGGAACATTTACAGCTCAAGCTACTAAAATGGGTATGGGTGTACAACAAGCTGCTAGTAAAATATTATCAGCTAAAGAAGGAACTTATACTCCAGCGATGAGAAAAAAAGCTAACTTTGCTAAAAACTTTGCTAAATAAC
>JACCDP011568850.1_pt1 | contig 15334 bp, 18 predicted proteins | sample 7445841 | NCBI WGS metagenome assembly JACCDP01 (sample SAMN15323441, study PRJNA562643) | freshwater metagenome | isolation source: river surface water | place: USA:Blue River Watershed | collected 2017-08-17 | reverse complement strand
TGCTAAAGGATTCTCAGGGTCTCTAAGCTTACGCTCAAATCCTGGGTCCATTCTCTCGGGGTAATCCCCATAATCAATTTGTTCCTGAATTTTTCTATTTTTTGCCATCACGAAGAATACCTTGAATCAATTTCAATACATCATTTTTTGCCTTATCAAGCTCTTTCTGAGAAGCTTTAGGTGCAGGATTTGGACCTTCGAAGGGTTTTTTTCCTGGGTGAGAAGGTCTAGTTGTTGGTTTTGTATCGGGCTTAGTTGTAGGTTTAGCTGGGATAGTTTCAGTGTCAGCCTCACTCATAGACTGCAACATACCTAAATCACCAATGGGCTTACTCATTTTGACAGATTTACCTTTTTTTGATTTTGGTTTGTAAACAGAACGACGAATCACCCCTTGTTCGGCAATTGTCTCTAGAAATTCTTCTTTTGTCATTTTAGGTTCTAAATAATTCTCGACCAAAGATACAATTTTTTCTTCAATAAAAAAATCCATAGGGGAAGTTCCCTCTTTCAAACTCTTCTTGACTGCTTTAACGCATCTTTCGAACTTAGCCGTTTTCTCAGGACCAAGTTGAGCGTGGCATATTGCCCAAGGATTATTTTCATCCTCAGCCTCTGTCATGTCTTCGTATTTGTCAATTTGTGCGTCGCTATCGTCACCCATACCATCTGGTGCCATAACCTGATGAGCAGCTTGAGTTGTGGCACCCCCCATAGCAGAACCCATCACATCAACATTATCTTCTTTCATTTCTCCTTCAGCAGCTTGCATAACAACAATGTTACCTGCGCTATCAGTTTTGATTGATGCACCATCCACAACAGCTCCAGTTGCACGTGCAGTTGAAGGTGGGATTGTAGTGGTTTTAACGGTCTTAGTGGTTTGTTTAACTTGTTCTGTCAAAGAAATTTTCTTGAACAAAATATCGATTTGACTTTCATTCATTTTAGCAATTGTGTTTGGAGACAAACCCATTTCTACTAATTGGATAATTTTATCTTTAGTTTTCATAAACAACATTTTTTTCAAATTCGAGAATTATATCTTTCTCGTACAATTTATCTTTGACAGCGGTTTCTTCTTCACCAAACCTGAAAACCAAACGATTATTCTCATCGTAGTCTTCAATTTCCCAACCTAAAGCTACAACTCCGTCCATGGCATCGGACATGCTGAAGTAATCGGAATTTTGAAGTAATTCAAGTTTTATCTTTGATTTTCGTAACACACCAACCTTTTGGATGTGTTCTAATTCCGGAGGTGAGGGGTAACCATTTGCGGGCGCTGAATCCCAAGAATCACCCCACACATCCTTTGATGAAGAAAATATAAATTCATAGAGATTATCTCCCTTATAATCAGGACCAAGTCCATTGATATAAGTTAGATACCTCATAGTACAATTCCTTCGACAGTAATTTTAACTTGTTTATTATTACTTTCGAACACTAGATTTTTCTTATTGGTTCTACCAACAAAATCAAATCCAGCATTTTCTTCTAAGAATTTCTTACTTGCTAATTCCTGTTCGATGGTTTCAGATAACTTTTCGATTTTAGAAGTCATAGAGTTAAACTTTTGTTTTTTTTCCATTCTTCTTTCTTCAAACAATTTTTTAGACAACTCAACTTCTGAATTAGAAACTTCGAAGTATTTGCTCAACACTTTGTCAATTTTACTTTCTTTCATTGACATAGCAAAGTCATAATCTTCTGAACCCATGCCTTCCATTGGTTCTTCTGGAGTGATTTCAGCATCCAAATCTAAATCAAGTTCAGCTGTTGGTTCTTCAGAACCCATATCCATATCCATTTCAACGTCTGCTTCAACATCTTCAAACTTAGCCATGATATCTTCCATATCTTCTGGTTCAAGTTTAGTAAGGTCAACTGCTGACAATACCATGTTGATAACATACTTGATGTCCTCTGAAGTCATTCCATCTTGAGACTCAAGAGCTCTCATTTTTTGAGTTAGTTTTCCAGTGAGTTTTTGAATCAACTTGAACGATACTTTTTCTTCAGCATCTTGTTCCATCCCCATAGGTTCTTCAGCTGGAACTTCTGCGTCCATGCTCAAATCCAAATCCATATCCATATCAGCTTCATCACCAGCCATTGGTAATTCTGGTTCTGGAAGTGGTGCTGGTTCTGCTGGAACTGCTGGAGCTTCCATCTCAGGTGCTGGAGCAGTTGGGGTCTTCAAAACAAATTTTTTCTGTTCACCAAACAATTTAACTTCTTCAGTTTCTCCGTGAAGTTCGCTAGTTTCCTTGATAATAAGGTTAAGTTTTCTAAGAGCTTGTGAATAAGAAGTGAAATACTTTCTATTTTTCATAGGTTCCATATAATCCAAAGTGGACTCATTAAGCCCTTTTTTGATGATATAACCTTGTTTCTCTTTAACGATGTGATATTTCATCCCATCGGCTAGGTTGATGGAATATTCAGTTCCACTTTCATTGATGCTTGTTGAGGGCATTCTGTAAGTGGCAATTTCCATAATTCTTTTCAATTTATCGGCTCCTTCTAGTTTTTCACTGCCGATTGCTTTTAGTTTTGCCATGGTTTTTTATTTTATTAAATTTTAGTTGTTAAGGCCGTGCATACCACCAAGTTGTACTGCACTTAAGTCAATTACAGTTCCTTGTCTACCACCATCAGGTCCAACTGGAACCCAATCAACTGGGTGTGGATATGGTGCTGTGGTTGTATCACCACTACATGTTATGCAAGCTTCGGCTTCGTATTGAACATCAACTTCAAAAATTCCAAATGCTGTTGGAGTTGGGGTTGGAGTTGCCGTACCAGTTGCTGTTTGTGTTGGTGTTGCTGTTTGGGTTGTTGTTGTTGTAGGTGTAGGTGTTTTTGTTGCGGTAACGCTTGGTGTGGGAGTAACTGTTGTGGTCTGTGTTGGGGTTTGAGTTTGCGTAGCCGTTGGAGTTAACGTAGGTGATGCTGTAATACTTGGTGTTGGTGTATTAGAAGCAGTAACACTTGGAGTTGGTGTGTTAGTAGCTGTATTAGTAGGGGTTTGTGTTTGAGTAGCTGTGTTTGTTGGCGTTTGAGTCTGAGTTGGTGAAGCGGTATTTGTTGGTGTTTGAGTTTGCGTTGGGGTATTTGTCGGTGTTCGAGTTGGTGTGGGTGTCGGGGTACCTGTTCTAGTTGGTGTTACTGTTTGTGTGGGTGTAACACTAGGTGTATTCGTTGGCGTTTGAGTTGGAGACTCCGTAGGAGTTGGTGTTAAATCTGCTTGACATTCCACACAAGTTTGCCATGGACCGTTGAAAACGCTAACAACTTGAGCAAGAGCTGTTTCTTCAAATGGGTACATAGTCCAACAACCAATGTTTGTTGACCCAGCTAACAACTCATATATCTTATTTGTTTGAATGACAGCTGTTGTTGCAAAGAATCTTTGCTCCCCAGTGCTACAAGATGTTCCAATAAAATAATTCAACGCCATGGACTTTTTTTACTATAAATATTGCTCGTTTTATAATTAACTTAATAAATAAATATCTAGCAAAACTTTAATCCAACATTTTTACCTCAACTGACAGCTCTTTGTCGGTTTGCCTGTTAACAGTGTCGTACAATTTTTCTAAAAGTCCAGACCGACGCAAGTATTTGAAAACTAAGTTTTCGTAAGAATATTCACCCTCTTTTTCTAGTCCTGACTTGCGATAATCTTTTAATTTCTCTTTGAGTTTTTCAACATTCTCCTCGTTGGCTGCCAGTCCTTCTTTTTTAATATTTTTGATAAGGTTCTGGATTTTTTCAACCCAGGAGTCAATTTTCTTAGTCAATACTAAACTCTCGAGTTGTGGTTTGTCTTTTGATGGTTTACTAATCCATTTGTCATCTTGTATAGAATATACCCCAGATGCAAAGTGAGCTTCTTCAGCATCTTGAGGATAGAGCTCCACTGGATAACCATATATTTTGATATCGTGTTTTTGGTTGTATACTTGTTTTTTCAAACCAAACAAATCCTTATAGAGTTGAGCTTGTTTTCCAAATTGTTTGTAATCAATAATCAGGTGTAAATCAAAATCGGAAAATTCAGACCAGTTGTAGTTAGAAAGACTTCCGGTTAGAACAATATCTTTAATTTTAACATCATCTCCAAGTGTCTGGTGAAAATCATCAGCGATTTTCATTAAAGCTTCTTTCACTTTGGGTTTCAAAGTAGCTTTACTCCCCTCTTCATAGTTTTCCCATACCTTTGGGTTGAGAGTATCTTTTACTGCGAAGCTCTTAAGAATGGTTGATATCTGGGCCATCCTTTATAAATACATAAAAATCAGAGTTTATTGTATTTGAATTTTTTTGCTATTTCTGTTGAGAAGTATTTGCCTTGAGATTCTGCCATTCTGAATTTCGTGTAAGTGGCGTGTGGCACTTCGTTGTATTGGTATTTTGTGCCGTTTTTAAATTCGACAATCATGTCTTTGCTTTCGGTGTCGTATTGGCTGCGAACAATTGTTGCTGAGTCAATCTCATTGAGAATGACGGTTCCTTTGATTTCTTCTTTTTTAATTCCCATTTTATTTTGTTTTTTTAACGCAGTTAGGGTATCGTTTACCAAACATAGTTTTCATTCCTTTCTGAGTGTAGCCTTTCCAACATCTTTCAGTTATTTCAGCTTCACTCATTTCTTGTTGATTACCAAGATGAGAAAATACTTTTCTGATATGTTTTGGTAAGGTATCGATATTGATAACTTTTGCCTTGATTGTCTCCAACCCTTTTCTTGCCGCTTTTTGAGCTCTATGGTGTCCATCAATAATGGATATGAATTCTCCGTTAGATGTAACGAAAATCAAAATGGGGTATTGTAAATCGGCTTTCTCAATTTTTTTGATTTCCTCGGGGTTGTTATCCCAAGATAATAAATAAGGTTTCAATTCTTCGACAGATATTTTTTGAACGGGGATATCTTCTGTGGCATTCAATAAATCAATAAGAGTAATCTTATCACCTTTTTCATTTTCCCAAGATGTGTCGTTTAGTCCTTCGTTTACCACACCCATCACCTCTTTGATTCTCAATATCTGTTCTTGTAGTTTCATAATTGTCTGATTGGATGTTTATTATACAATTTTTTTATTTCATCTTCGTAAATTTCTGATACGAGATTAATATAGGCTATTTCTTCTTTTTCAGGTAATTCTTCCCAACCCAACTTAAATTTTATCCATAAAACGTGTTCCAACGAGGTCAACACCAAATTATATTTATAGTCCGCGTAGTTATCTGTTTCGTCAAAAATTTTATTATCGAACACATCAAAATAACTGGCTATCTCTGCTGGAGTTACTCTTCTTTTAAAAAAATTTGTTTCATTGATAATTCCCATCATTGATTGAATTCTCGAGATTTGTTCCTGCAGGTTCATCTCATATAAATATTTGGTCCTTCCATCCAATTATAACACCAAATTCATCCAATACTAATCCAAGTTTTTTTGCCAACTCATCAGCTTGCATATCATCTGATAACCTACCGAATAAAGCCTCATCTTCTGCGGGGTTATCTAATCTTTGAACTTGAAAATAACTCCACCGTTTGTTATCAGGTTCATGTTTGTACTTGATATTAGGAACTTCAGTGTCTGAATCAAATATTGCCCAACCCTGTTTTGCTGCATAGTCTTTGTATTCTTCTTGAAACCAATCAACAAATTTGGAAATCTTTTTGAAGGGATATATTATTTTCTCTTCTTCATAGTGTAATCTTCCCCATTCATCAACATACATTGATTCCATAATTGATTGGATTCTTAATATTTGTTCTTGTAGGTTCATACATATAAATACAAAAAACCCCCAGCTTTTGCCAGGGGTAAAAAAAATCATGGTATTATTAGTTATTTGAGTTTTTTCAACTCGTCTCTCAGCTCAATAGCTTTTTCAAACTCCTGGAGGTCGATTGCCTTATTTAGTTGAAATTCCAATTCAATAATCTTCTCTTTGTTTATCTCCAAAGCTTTAATTTTATCACGCAGCTCTACTGCTTGTTCAAACTCTTGGTTGTCGACAGCACGCTTGAGTTGCTTTTTGAGTGACTCCAAGTTGTTTGTTTCTTTTTTTGGTCCTTCCCCACCACCAGAGGTTCTAACAAAAGATGTAATCTGAATCATACCATCATCAGAGCTGTAGGTTTCCTTCTTCCAGTTACCATTTTCGTCGGTTCCTTCTTTAATGGAGTTAATTCCTGGAATTTGTGGTTCGCCGGAAAAGAACGCACGCATGATATCATCAATGTCCGTCCAGTTGTTAAAAAAATTCTTTCTTCTCATATGCATAAATAGTTTTTAGCGTTTTATGTTTGACCGATAATAGTCAATCCCTATACCAAAAGCAAATAACTGCCAAAGTGTCACATTTGTATCGAAATACAATTTCATTACCTGACAACGTGTCTGTTAAGAAAAAAAATCTGACACCCATTTGGAAATGTCCAATTTTTGTTTAACCTTTGTACAAATCAAAATAGTAAAGACATGAACGACACTGTGGACGACGACGATAAGGCGCTCGGTAGGAAGAAACCCTCCTCCGACTCACGCACCCCTGTATTGGATAACTTTTCCAGGGACCTCAATAAACTTGCTGAGCAAGGTAAGCTCGACCCGGTAATCGGTAGAGAAAAGGAAATCGTGCGCATCGCACAGATTCTCTCTCGTAGAAAAAAGAACAATCCTATCATCTTGGGTGAGCCTGGTTCGGGTAAGACCGCAATCGTGGAAGGACTTGCAATGCTTATTGTAACGGGTAACTGCCCAAAGAACCTTCTCGACAAGCGTATCGTTAACCTTGACCTCACAGCTGTTGTTGCTGGTACCAAGTATCGTGGTCAGTTTGAGGAGCGTCTTAAAGTAATCCTTGAGGAGCTTTCGCAAAACCCAAACATCATCATCTTCATTGATGAAATCCATACCTTGATTGGTTCGGGTAACTCATCAGGTTCACTCGATGGTTCCAACATTTTCAAACCAGCCCTTGCTCGTGGAGAAATCCAATGCATTGGAGCTACCACCTTGGATGAATACCGAAAGTCGTTTGAAAAAGACGGAGCATTGGAGCGTCGTTTCCAAAAAGTAATTGTCGACCCATCATCGATTACTGAAACAATCCAAATCCTCACCAACATTCGTGACCGATACGAAGCATTCCACAAGGTTGCTTACTCGGATGAAATCATTGAGTTGTGTGTTAAGCTTGCTGACCGCTACATCACCGACCGAGAATTCCCAGACAAGGCATTTGATATCCTTGATGAAGTGGGCGCTCGCAGTCAGACCGAGCAGAAGGTCCCAGAAGTTATTGAAGACCTCAAAGGAAAAGCTGCTGAAATCCGTGTCCAGAAAATGGAAGTGGTAAAGAAGCAGAACTACGAAGAGGCTGCAGCACTTCGTGATAAGGAGCGCAAGATTCTGGCAAAACTCGAAGCTGAGAAGAAAAAGTTCGAAGAAGAATCCGCAACAACTCGCATCCCCATCTCAGTGGAGCAAGTATATGATGTTGTATCCAACATGACCAAAATTCCTGTAAGCAAGATGTCGATTGACGACACCAACTCGCTTATCAATATGGACAAGGTTCTTATGAGCAAGGTCATCGGTCAAGATGAAGCGGTATCCAAGATTGTTAAATCAATCCGTAGAAACCGCATCGGTATCAAAGACCCCAACCGTCCAATCGGTTCGTTTATCTTCCTTGGTTCAACGGGTGTTGGTAAAACTCACCTGGCAAAGCAAATCGCCAAGGAGATGTTTGGTTCAGAAGACGCACTTATCCGTGTTGACATGAGCGAATACCAAGAGAAGCACACCGTTTCTCGTCTAGTTGGAGCGCCTCCGGGATATGTTGGTTACGAAGAGGGTGGACAACTTACCGAGCAGGTAAAAAACAAACCTTACGCTGTAATCCTTTTCGACGAGGTGGAAAAAGCACACAAGGACATCTTCTCAATCCTGCTTCAAATCCTTGACGACGGACACGCAACGGATTCCCTTGGTCGCAAAATCAACTTCAAGAACACGTTGATTATCATGACCACCAACCTGGGAGTTAAAAAGCTGCAGGACTTTGGTTCAGGAATTGGCTTCTCTAGCAACAAATACTCCAACGAGGAAGCAAAGAAGCAAATCCTGATGAAGGAGATGAAGAACTTCTTCTCCCCCGAGTTCATCAATCGCATCGACGACACCATCGTATTTGAAACTCTTACCAAAGAGAACATCGAAAAAATCGTTGGTCTGGAACTCGATAAGCTTACCAAGCGTCTAGGAGAGATGAAGTACAAGGTTGTTATGGATAAGACCGTAACAGAATACATCGCAAAAGTGGGCTTCGACCAAGTATATGGAGCACGTCCAATCAAGCGTGCCATCCAGGATAAAATCGAAGACTTCCTCTCTGAGCTCATCCTAGTGGGCAAGCTCAAGGAAACCCGCAAATACACCCTCAAAGTGGTTAACGAAGAGGTGAAGATTTCATAATTTGGTTTATGTTTTTGGTTGGAAAGGGGGGACTCGCAAGGGTCCCCTTTTTTATTCGACCCCAACATATTTATCATAAAAACACAGCAATGCGCAAAGTTGTAAAACTAAAAGAATCAGACCTGGAGAATATCATTCGCCAGATTATGAGTGAACAAGAAAAAATTGAGCTCCCATCAAAAGAGCTTAAACCAGTAATCAGCCCAATGAAAGCAGCAGAGATTAAATCTCAAGCCGATGCTCTAGCAAAAGACACCGAGTTGATTAAGTCAGTTCTAGAAACACTAAAGAGATTCGACCCAGAGGCTTACTACATGCTAACTCGTGGTGATGACCCGGTAAAAAGAACAGTTCTTGGTGACCTTATCACCGTAGGAAGCATAATCGGTATGATTTACGGAATCGTACAAGAATTAAGAGGACAATAAAATGAAAAAAGTAATCAGACTATCCGAAGCTGACCTTATCAGCATTATCAATAAGGTAATCAGCGAACAAGCAAAACCATCGAAAACTCCAGAAGAGTGTGCAATGCTTCGCAAGAAAGTTGAGAAGAACAAAGCTCGTGCTCAACAAGTAATCAACTTTGCCCCAAAAGCCCTCAGAGAAATGCTCAAAAAAGCATTCGACGCAGGGGTAGAAAATGGTCCAGAAGCTTTCAAAGCAGCATTACCAAAAGAAGCTAATGATGTTCTTAGAAACAAACTAAAATCTGTTAAGATGCCCAAGTCAGATGCAGAAATCGAATCAATGATTTCAACTGCAGAAATGGAAGCTCAAAACCCAAAACTTCAAGAACAAGTAAAGTCAGTTCTTGGTCTTATCGTCAATATTGGAATGATTTTGATGGTGCTTTTGGTAATCGTAATCTTAGTTAGAAATACAGGTGGCGACATCGCAGGATATTGCGGCTAAAAAATCTTGTTTTGATACAGTAGAAATCCTCCATTAAAAGTGGGGGATTTTTTTATTGAGGCAAAGACAAAGTATTTATTATAAAAAAACAAAAAATGGCTTGCGTAAAAGGGGTTCTTACTAACACAACAAACAAGATAATCGTAATCAATTACCAGGAATGTGAAAACCTAGTTTGGGAATATGGGGTTGAAATCCAACCAAATGAAACTATTAATGTTTGGAGTATTGATGGAACCATATATGGTCCTAATGTTAATCAGTTGAGTCAATCTTTTTCCGTATTCCCACCCGTTGCTGTTTCTCCAACACCAACTCCATCACAGACAGCAAGTCCAACACCAACCCCAACTGTCACTAATACTCCAGGACTGACACAATCTCCAACAGCCACATCAACTGGAACGCCAACACCAAGTGTTACAACTAGTGAAACACCAACACCAACGCCTACTGTAACATCAAGCGAAACGTCAACACCAACGCCTAGTGTTACTGCAACTGAAACTAATACACCAACACCTACAAACACAAACACCGGAACACCAACAGTAACACCTTCAGCAACGCCATCAATTCAGGGATTCTTCTTTACATTACAGGAAGTTGGACCTGACGTTGTGTTAACGGGAATTGGAAGTGTGGACTTATCATCTCTCACACCAGCGCTTTACAGTGCTGGTTCAAGTTTTATTAATCCGTCACAAGGACTTTTCTGTGTGGGTTCATCAATAAATGAAGAAGTCTATACAGGAGCTAGTTTGGGCACACCCCCATCGTTTGGTTCTGGAAGCCTTACTATTGCCGACTCGGTAACCGGAGATAATTTTGGTACCGATGGTTTTGGTGGTATTAAAGTCCCACAAGGGTATTTAGGAGGTATTCTTAATGGAACCTCAACGTTTACAGGTACAACTCTATCCACTTTAGGAGCCGTTGTCGGCACCTACATAACTCAGTGGGGTAGTTCAGGAGCAACAGAAACAATTACTTTGGATGTAATTGCTCCTATTACACCAAGCCCAACAACAACACCAACAGCGACGGAGACCCCAACACTAACACCCAGTGAAACTCCAACAGGTACTCCTTTAGAATCACCAACACCAACACCTACTGAAACTCCAACAGCAACAGCCACCGAGACTCCAACATCTACACCAACCGAAACTCCCACAAACACTCCAACACCAAGTGCTACTGCTGAACCAATTACAGGTTACTCATTTAACTTAATTCAGTTACCTTATAATTTTCCAGCAACTGGGGATACAATTATGAACAGCACCAGCCCTAGTCAAACGGGTACTACAAACCCAAATGAGTTGACGTTAAGTTCAAGAGGTATTTACTGGAATTCAATTGATACAGACGGTATTGATAGGACAAATTATTTCTCACAATTCACAGGTCAAAGTGTTACTATTACTTTATCCCAAACGGGTAGTACAGCAATATACTCAGGTGATACCGACTCACTTAAATATTGGACCGGAAATACTGGAACTCCTCCAGGAGTACCTGGAACAGGATTCGTTTTTGGTACGGGAATAGGTGTTCCACCAGCTGGTACACCATCCGGCTCGGCAATCCTAATTCAGTCTGCAACAACAAACTGGACATCCGGTGTAAGTGTTTATATCAGTGCAGTAATTAATACCCCATAGATAATAATGTCCCTAACTAAGATATGAGAAATTTAATTCAAAAAATATTACACGAAGAAGTAAAAAACGGCAAGGTCATTTGCGATAACTGCGGATGGACTTGGAAGCTCTCTGAAGGAGGTCATGACCCATATATCTGCCACCAGTGCAACCACAACAACGAGCCTAAGAAACTAAATGAGGACTATAAGTCCAATTATTGGGATTTTAAGGAAGGCGTTTATAAATCCTTAAAAAATAGATGGGACAGAAAAGGTGTAATTTTTACTGAATTTGAAGTTCTTAAAGAAGTGTTGAATATCGAAAATATAACCCCATACCTAGTAGAATACTACGGTGGTTTAGATGGAGTATTAAAAGTTGTTAAAGAAAAAATTTACAACAAAAAATTTTTCTGTGAAAAATGCAATTTTGATGAATTAAACTTCAAATACGTAGTAACTAGCATAGAAGTACCAGATAGTGTTGAATATACCGGACAAGTAGACATAGCTGTTTCAGTGGACGAAAACGGTTGGGGCACTTTATACGATAATGAAGGAAATGAAAAAAAATTCAGCTCTTTTTCAAGAGTTGTTGATAATTCCGACTCACGTTTTTACAACTATCTACACGACTCAGTACGTGAAAATATTGAAGAACAAATAAATGAGGTTTTTCTTGTGGGAACAGGATTTTCGGTAAGAGTAGATTACTTGGATTTTACATCAAGTAGGTTTTTTTAAAAAACCCATCTAGGAGCCTTTTGTCGACCCTTTTCTTTGAAATGTAATTGACATCCTAAAGTCTCAATCATTTTTTTACCCATTTCAATTCCATTAGAAACATCCTCTATAACAACGTATTCGTCCCTAGAGTGGTAGTCGTAGTAGCCAATGGAGATATTAATGCAGGAAAAGTCAAATTTACCGCGTAAGGAGAAGACATCTGTATAAGGGTGAACCAGGTATTCCAAGCTTTCACCAACACCTTCAGTCAAAATGCCATCACAAGTTTTGAAAAACTCTGATTCCCTGTCAAAGAGTTGTTGTCCCCAGCAATATTCGGTAACCATCCAGTTCTCTGGTGCATCAAATTGAATTGCATATCCAACATTTGCAAAAAACTTGGGGTCAGCAATATTAGAACCATGACATCCAGTTTCTTCAGCAACAAAAAAAGCGGCTTTTACATTTGGCAAATCCTCAAGAATCTGCATGCAAGCGAATACCCCCGCTTTATCGTCACCACCAATTCCAGTTGGTCGACCGTTATTATCATAGGCTTTTAATGATGCTTTGAATTCTCCTTGAGAATTTTTCAACATCTCCTCAACCACATTGATTGGGTTCAAACCATGAACTGTATCGGTATGTGAAACAACACAAGGAAAATATTCGATGTTTTCATCAGTTTGCTTTGTAGCATAGATGTTCAACATCTCATCGATGTAGTATTCAATATTTTTTTCTTTGAGCCAAGAACAAATGAATTCAACGAGCTTTTCTTCCCGATGAGTTGCTGTTGGAACGGCCAATACCGACTTTAGGAGCTCGATTTTTTCTGGAGTCATCTTCTAATATTTGTTGCAAAGATAATAAAATACTTTTACTTTCCAAAACAGCATTATCATCATTAAGCCAATCCTTGAATTCTTCAAAAGTCATGTCCCAAAGGTTACCACCCCAGCGTTCATTCGAAAGTTTGATTGTCTCATCCTGGACATCCACATCTTTAATAAAAAACCTGTTTTTTGTTTTGGGGTGTATGTTAGGTTTAATTTTGCTTACTTGAAAATTATATTTCAAAAATATATCTCGGAGTGCATCTAAATTCCTCACATCCATTTTGTTTTTTATAGCCTCGAGCACAGGCATTGTTCTTTCCTCGAACCCATCCCAATCCATAAACTCGTCAGTTGCAAGGTCATACTTAGCATCATCCCAACCACCGAAATTTCTAACAGATTTATAATAGTTAGACAATTTTGTTAAAGCGGTTTCAAGCGGTAAGTGAGTCAAACTATTTGAAACCAAATAATAATATAAATTCCCTAAAGTAGTTGTTATAGTATGGTTTATTGGGTCTAATACAAATCCAGTATCCTCTTTTATTTGTGCTAACTCTTTGTTAATTGTATTACCAATAGCTTTGAAACTACTCCTGTCGTAGTAGTAAACAAAAGCACTAAAAAAATCATATATTTCATCCGAGGCAAAACTGTCTATAATTCGGTTGACTTTTTTAGAGTCCTCCTCACCAAAGTCAAAATCGGGCTTTATTTCCAAGTATATTTTCTTCGCAAATTCTTTAGCTTTTGAACCATCAGGAAAATAACTTGATAAAATAGCATATCCATTCACAAAAGATTCTTCAATAAAATAATCTAAATTTTCTAACTCACACAATAAGTCATTATCTTGTAATGCACATTCCATGACCCATATATCATCCTCATCGTAACTGAATATATCATAAAGAGTCATATAATCATCCTCGTAATCAAAAACCAAAATTGATTCACCCAAAGGCTCACGATAGATAAACTTTGAAAGGTGTGGCAAATCGTCAAAAATTTCTGAATCAGCACCACCAGTAATGAAAAGTTTAACTTTATTTTTGAAATTATCCGGTTTGGTGGTCATCAGTTCCTCAACTGGACCAGGAGTGTAACTTGGAAATTGAGTTTGTGTAATACCAATAGGGTCAAACATCCTAACATGTTCCGGTGACCTTACAATAAGAATTTTTGATTTTTTTTCTGGAGCAGCAGAATCGTTCAAAATATAAACCTCACCAAACTTCAATAAAGGTGATACAAACTCATTGAAGAAATCTTTACGACACCATGCTGTGTCCTGAGCATCTTTACAAAACAACTCAGCATTTGAGTATCTTGTGACATTCAGAGGATATTTCCCCTGAACCGAATAAAATAAACTTTTCCCTTTTGCCATATAAATATAAATACTTATATTTGTAGTGTTCTTTGAAATAATGGGGGTGACCGGTATTGATTGGCAGGGTTAGCCATACGGGGCATGCGGTGAGATGTTTCCTATCACCTTAATCTATGGATGCAAAAATCAAACGGCGAAACTTTCGCAAAACTCGAGGCAGTAGGTCTTCTTGCTGCTGAGGAAGTTACTGTAGCCTAAGGCTTCAGCAACAATGGGTCGATGGACATATAACCTAGAAACAGAAGTCCCCACGGTGTGGTTTCTACCCTAAAAGGAATAAAGGTCTCGTTTAGGGTTCTACCGATTTAAGTGAATCCTCCACAGTTGTTGGTAACGATGGAAAAATAGGAACCAAATATTTCGGAGGGTTAAACAAACCCTGACCTAAGCATGTAGTCCTTTATGGGTAAACTGAGCAAGACGCGGGTTCGATTCCCGCCACCTCCACCGTCGACTTTTTTGAGTTTTCGACATATTTATTAATATGTCGAACTCAATTAAGTCCAAAAAATTTCATTTTATTTACAAAACAACTAACTTACTTAGTAATAAATTTTATATTGGTATGCATTCTACCAGTAATTTGAAAGATGGATATCTTGGGAGTGGAACAAGTTTAAGATATGCTATCAGAAAATATGGTTCTGAAAATTTCAAATTAGAAATCATAGAATGGTGTAACGATAGAGAATCTCTTGCAGTACGAGAAAAAGAAATAATAACTGAAGAATTTTTAAATGACCCAAATTGTTACAACTTAAAACCTGGAGGTTTTGGTGGATTCAATAATAGTGAACACCAAATAAAATGTTCTAGGGCTGCTGGTTTGAAACATGGTCAAAGAATGCAAGAAGATGAAGAATACAGATTAAATTATTCAAAAAAAATATCTCAAGCAAATAAAAAAAGATACACTAGAGGTGATATCAAGTCCATTCAAGAAACATACAATTGGTCAGGAAAAAAACATAAACAGGAGACCATCGAAAGAATGAAACAAGTAAAAAAGGGTCATGGTCTTGGAGAAAAAAATTCACAGTACGGTACTAAATGGATAACAAACGGTATTAATAATAAAAAAATAAAGAAAGAAGAAAAATTACTTGAGGGATGGAAATATGGTTACGGAAAAAATTTACCATATCAAAAATAAAAAATTATACAACTTGACTGATAGTTATTATGGATTATAATTCACATACTAAAATTAATTTCACAAAAATGAAAAACATCATTGCATCTGTTTTCGCTGTTGCAGTTTTGGCTTCTTGTGGTAGTGAGTCTGTTGAACCAGCAGTTGAAGA
>JACCDP011197543.1_pt1 | contig 15336 bp, 28 predicted proteins | sample 7445841 | NCBI WGS metagenome assembly JACCDP01 (sample SAMN15323441, study PRJNA562643) | freshwater metagenome | isolation source: river surface water | place: USA:Blue River Watershed | collected 2017-08-17 | reverse complement strand
ATATAGTTGCTTCATATTTCGTTTCCTCTGCATTATGTATTGGATTGACTATTGTATATCCTTTGTATGTATATCCACTTATTTTTTCCCAACCTTTGATTTTCATAAACTGTTTTTTATCATTCATATTTTCTAGTACACATTGCAAATGGTCGTATCCTACCAAATATTCCATGTCAATATATTTAGTATCTTTATTACAATATTGGCATATCCAACTCATTACTTCTTGTATCCTTGTTGAATTGTTAAATAGTAATTCCATTTTAACCAACTAATTGCTATCCCAAATGCCGGTGTGAATACTCCTGTTTCAAAAAAATAATTTTTACTATACCATACTTTAATAAAAGGTAATATATTTACTATATCTTTATTTATTTGTGTTCTATTGTTTGCTATTTCCCATTTTTTCATAATTTTATGCTTTCTTTTGTTTTTAAAATTGTTTCATTTTGTGTCTGTACTTTTGCTTTGTACATTTGACGTATAATATTTCCGAGTTGAGTATCGGTTGTATTTTCATCTATTATAATTTCTTTACGAATAGTTAAATATTCCTTTGCTTCCTCTGCCCATTGAATTATTTGTTTTGCATATTCTTTTTTCATATTCTAAATATACGATTAATTTTTCACTTTACCAAATAAAAAAAGGGATACCCTTTGATTGAGGTATCCCTATACGCGCATGGCATGTAAGAATTTTATGTATGTTTACGATATGTTTTTGCTTTCATTTGCTCACTTCTCGTTTTATTACCTATTTTTTTTCTATTAATAGCTTTTGTTTGTTTCTTTGTCATTTTTATTAGTTAAGATATAGATTTTTTACTTTTTGATAAATAAAATCGGTTAGCATTTGATGTCCTCTATCGGATAAATGGTGGTCATTCCAATCTTGATTTAAATCGGATATTCTTAATTTATGATGCTTTGCATATTCAAAAAAAGAATAAGTATTATCAAATTTTACAAAGTTATTATTTTTATAGAATTTTGGACTAAATAAATCCATATACTCGTCAAATCCTATACAAACAAATTTAATGTTGTTATTATTCAACCAGTTACATATTAGATTGACTTGTTTTTCAAATTCTAATATTGCGCCTCTTTTACTATGAAAATATTTTAGATAATCTCTATAAAATTCAACACTAACAATTTCGTCTGTCGATTTTGTTTGTTTTTCTTCGTTTGAAAATTCTTGAAATCTAGTAAATGACCAAAATGTTCCGTCATGCAATTCCGAGTAGAAACCAATTCTATTCAAAAATGAAAATTGAATTACGAATAATTCATCATTAGATTCATTTGGGTGTTCTACGACATCTATTGCTTTTAAATAAACTTTGTTTATTATTTCGGCATTAGATGCACCAGATTTTGCATATGAATTGAAAGATTTATTTAACTTGTCCGATAGTAATTTCTTATAACTAATAAAGTTATGAGGATTATTACTCGTTTCAAGTTCAGTAAATGAGCACCCAAAAAAACCTATCTTACTATATTCACGCATAACCGATACACTATTGGATATTATTCAGCAGGCGTTTCTTGCTCAATTACTTTATGTTCTAAACCAGTTTCAGTTAAACCATCCCATACGATTGGAACGTTTACACCATGTTGTAATCTTTGAGCTTCTGCATCTTCGTCTTTTGCATCCCAATGAGAATATTTAGCTAATTCACTTAATGGTACATATAATTTTGTAAATTCACCATTTTGTGCTAATATTACAGGGTAGTTGCCTTCTTCAATTGAAGCAGCATCGTCTGCACTAAATTGATTTGTTTCGTATACTGCTACTGATAAGTTACCATTGTACGCAGGAGTTAATTCTTCGTTCGCCATTTTTATTTGTTTTATTGTTTGATAATAAATATTAAATTATTTAAGAAACGGTCTCAGCTTCCTGTATTAAATTAACAAATAAATATTCTCCAGATTGATGACTCTTTAATATCTTTTCACATCCATAAAATATTTTTAATGTTTCCGCTTTTTCTCCTGAAATTTCAGTTATGAATTTTTGCATTGGTAACTTCTTTACTATTTCATATAATTCATCGCCTACTTTTGCTGTTTCTATTTTTCTTATCATTTCCAAAATATTTGAACTAATAAAATACTTGCTGCTAGTAATAAGCAAGTTAATGTTTTTAATGTAATTGGTTCTTTAAATAATATAACACTTAATGTCACAAATACAATTATCCCAATGCCAAATCCAATAAGACGAGACGGCCATAATTGACCATCACCCCATGCTACTAAATTTTCTACCGATTTAATATAAAACCATGCAGCTGGTATTGAACTCAATAATATTAGTATTGGATATTTTTGATACCAACCATATTTTATACTCCCTTGTAACTGCATAAATGAAAATATCTGTCCTAGTATTCCCCATATTATTCCTGCTATTATTTTCATATTATTGTTTGTTTTAAATTCACTTCTATTTTATCAATTTCTTTAATTAATTCTCGTATGGTTTCTTCATACAAAATTTTAGTAATTATTTTATAATTATTTTCTGCTATTTCTTTACACTCATCTAAAATGGATTCCCACTCTTTATCCGACATTTCTAATAACCATTTTACATTTTTAGTTTGTAATTCAGCAAGTTCCTGAAATACAGGTCTATTTTTCGTATCATCATACGGGTCATATTCTTTATATTTTTCTAATAATTCTTTATCATATAAACAATCATAGTTTTCATATCCATATTTAGATAGTATATAGTATGACATAGGCTCACAAAAAAATATTGGTTTACCTAACATCAAATGCTTAATTGTTTTTTCTGTTAAATGTTTTAATTCCAATTCATCTGCACTGGTTGTTTCGTAAACAATTTCTATATCCGATTTTAAACTCAAATCAAATAAATTAGGTAAGTACCAGTCAGGTAAATAAAAAGGTTGAAATGTATGTACCCCATAACTTTCGCTTGATAGGTTATCAAAAATATTATTTCCCAAGTCATTTTGAATATTGATTATCTCTTCATTTTTATAATCTATTTGATTCCTATTTAATGTAAAAAACATTTTATCATTTTTATAGAAACCATTGTAAAGCATTATTTTTGTAAAGATAAATCTAGATTGTTGATTTAACCTATTCAAATGGAATCCAATTCTTTTTTGCTTCTTAATAGAATTAAAATAAGGATGCATCCAATGATATACTCCCACACTCGGAACTACATTTAATAAGTTTTGTAGTGCTATTTTTTTTGAAAAAAAACATCTATCCTGTTTAAAGAATGGTTCAAAGTGGATTAGAAAAAAATTCTTTGCTTGTAAAAATCTTTCTTTATATTTTTTTTCCTCATCCAATTTTATATGAAACATCCACGCTTCTGCATAGCTTTCTGCTACAATTACAATTTTATAACCCTTTTTATTACTATATTTTTCTAGTAAAGCGTTTAATACCGTTTTATCACCATCAATGAAATACCATACACACAAAACATTTTTTCTTGGTACAGGTATTTCCTGTGTAAGACTGTAATTTATAATTGTATTATCAAATTCAAGTTTAACACCGAATTTTTTTCCTACACTATTCGGTATTATATCATCACCATACTTTTTTTTAATTTCAGATATTTCCGATTTGGAAAATAGAGTAAAGTCTAGATTTCTATTGTATAAATCTATTTCAAGCATAGTTAATATAACTTATTTTTATTAGTAGTCCTCGTCCTCAAACGCTAATCCGTCAGATGTAATATCATCTTCATATATTTCATCTTCTATCAAAGCAAGTTGGTCGTAAATATCATCCAATAAAGGATGTGATACCCCGTCTTTGTCAATTGATTTTAAATTAGACTTGATTTCGTTTACTAATTTTAGTATTCTTTGTTTCATCTTTTAATTTTTGTATAAGTATATACAAATCACGAATTCTTGCACATTGTTCGTATTCCTCTATACTCATAAAAAAATCCATAGCCTTATCTAATGTCAATTTAACATTTTCTTTTTTTATAATAAAGACAATATTATCTATATCATTAGAAACCATTATTGCCTGAACTATATCCAAATTATCATTTAGTAATTTTTCAGAAAATCTTACTAACTCCGAAAAAATCACATATCGATTTTCTTTTAACCATCCATGAACCGGTTGGTTATCTAAATTTATGTGTAATATAATTGGAACTTCCGTCATTCTAATTTAAAATAAATACTGACTATATAAAAAATTCATCATTATATTCTATTGAAAAATCTTTTATATTATATTCTATATTATTTGTTTCTTTAATTAATAAATAATTTTTAATATTCACAATTTCTTGTATTGAAAATATATTTAACCTATTATATTGTTTTATACAAAAAGAAGTGGATAAATTTCCATTTCTATGCCAACCAAATGAATTATTGTTGTCATGATTAAAAGAACAAAATTTATCTACAATACGTTCATCTGGCATTTTTATATAAAATGGTAATTTTGGGTTTAAATTATTTTTATATTTTTTAGGTAATTTTAGATAACTACTATACAATTGGTCTTCGTTATTTATACCAATAGATGTTAATGATTGTGGATTTCCTTTTTCCAAAATTTTTAGCATAGTTTGTGTTTTTCTTAAACTAAATCCACCATTTAATATAGTAGTTCCACCGCCTATATAATCATAGTTTAAAAAAATATCTTTCCAGTTAAAATGATTAACAAAAAATCCATCCCATTGAATTATTAAATAGTAATCAGTTTTTATCAAATATGGTAATTTTGAAACTACAAATTCCGAATACCAATTAACACCGGTTACATTTGAATCCGGTCTATTCCATACTATTTGACTCTGATTAAAGTCAATCAAACTTTTATTTTTATTAAAAGGATTTATTATTAAAACTTCTCCAAATTCCACATTTTCTAATATTTTGGGTAAAATTCTAGACATTATGGCTATTCTAATATTGGATTTATCACAAAAATCATCCAAAGTATCAATTAATACGACAGTAACATTATTTAATTTTAACATAATGTGTTTTTTCTTTTTAATTGAATATCCATTTCACTTTTTGTTGTCCCTATTTTACATTGTTTTTTATACCAATAATATAAATCTTCCAATGTACCCTTACCTCTTTGTCGTTCCATTGCTTTATCCCACAAATCCTTACCGAACTCCTTTGTAAGTTCACTTCGTAATTTCCACAATAACATTTGCTCATCTTTGTTTGCTTCAAATTCTAACTTCAATGCTTTAACTCTTTTCATTTGTGAAGCTTCCAATGCGGCCTGTATTCTATTCCTCTCGTCCGTTCCGCCATAATTATCATATGCTAGCTGATAAGTTTTGTGTTGGGTTTCTCTCATTTGTTTTGCTTCATTAAACATATACGAATAATCGAAATCACCATTTCTGATTTTTAGTAAAAGTGGTGCCTCTGCTTTAAGTGGTTTATTAGGCCTACCCTTAGTCCACCATCTAAATTTGTTATAACTCATTGTTAAAATGTTTTGATAATAAAATGATTAGTTGTCCTTTCAGTTGCAGTAAATACGTTTACTTTATTTTTTTCGTCAACGAATGGCCAGTAATTTGTATTTTTATCGGTAGTATTTACGTCACCATACCAACCAGTATGATAAAATACTGTGGTGTATTTTCCATTTATTAATTTAAAATAATAGGTATCACCTTTCATTTTATATCCTAATCCGGATGCTGAAAATATTTCCTTAATTCCGTCGTTATCTATATCTGCAAATGTATGATATATAAATCCTGTTATGTTTTTAATACCGGCATTAAATTGGTCATACGTTAATGGGTTTGTTATTGATTTATCTAAAAATTTAGATGTAACATCATTTCCTTTTGAATCCAAAAATAATAAATAAGGAGTACACCATTTTGTTTCATTACTAAATGTTTGACTTGGTATTACATATTCAGGACTGCCATCGGCATCTAAATCCTCTACATACATTTCTTCTCGTTCACTATTAGTACCTTCGGTAAATCCAGATTCTTGTATTGGTGTTTCATATTTTACAATAGGTGTTAATGTATTATTAATTACTTTTAATACAAAATAGGTATTGGTAAAATTATGACTAGCAAGATAAAAAACTCCATATTTTTCACTTTGATATTTTGGTGTTATAACCCTTAAATCATATTGCTTGCCTTCAAATGTTTTATTTAAAGTTAGCGGAATTTCGTTTATACCATTCCCATCAAATTCATAATAACACATACATGATGAACTATAAATTTCTTTATATCCATTCTTATTGTTATCCGATATGATTGATGTTGTAGAACCTGCATTATCTTTTACAGGTATAGTATATCTTTTAAATGATTTATTTTTGTTATTCATAAACACATAACTGTCCATTCCACCATGACCGGAATTATTGTAGTATGCAGGTTTTTGTTTTGTTGAACCTTCCCAATATCCTGTCATTTGGTATATATCTAAATAACCGTCATTATCTATATCACTAACATTGGCACCATTCCATCCACCTAAATAAGAATATACTAAATTAGTATCTAATTCAAAGTATGTTTTGTTATTTAAAAACACACCTACTACCAATCTTTTTGTAGTATCATTTTGCCACAAATAATCAATTGTACCATTTGTAGCAAATACACATACTATATCCCGTAACCCGTCTTTATTAAAATCACCATAACCATACCAACGATTCGTTTCATTTTTATAACCAGGATAATTTCTACTAAACCAGTCAGTATTAATAAAAAATCCCGTCTTTGTAATAACAGGATTTTGTTTAACTTCTGGAATAGATTGATTATGTGTTGGGGTTATTATTACATCTTTATTACACCCCATTAATACTATTACTAGCACTATTAATAATTTTCTCATACTCTTCTATTTTACTTTCTAAAAATCTAAATGAATCACTAGGACCTGTTAAACATTCGTACTTTTGATATTGTTTAACAAATACTTCTAACCCTACATTATCTAATTGTCTTTGTAGGTTTTCAATTGTTGATATATAACAATGATTGAATCCCACTATTTAGATTTCTTTTTTTGTTTTGCAGATAATGTTTTCAATGCTTTTTTATATTTTTTATATCCGACTTTTAGTTCTTTATTTGGTTCGATATCATTAAACCAATTTTCAGTTTCATCATCTTCAGCTTCATCACCCCATTCAAATCCCACTCTATCTTCCGGTATTCTCATACCATAATCATCAAATTCAGCCTCATCTTCTTCGGTTGCTCTATAATGTAATCCTTCATTTCCATTTTGTCCTATGATATCCATTCGTTTTTCACTGTCATCCATTTTACCAAAGAAATTATTTTCTAATTCCTCACGACTTTCATATCCATGTCTAAGGTTTTCAAATTCTTCTTCATCTCTTTTGAAATCTTCGTAAGTATATGGAGTTGTAACATCCGTATTATCATCCTCTCTATATTCATCTGCTCTCTCTATTACCCAATTCTTAAAAGAACTTTCGTGATACCCCATTCCAATAATTAAAGTTTGAAATGCATCCATTACCTCATCCAAAGTTAAATCACTATTGTCAACTTCTACTGTCGTTTTTGTGCCATATTGTTGTGCTGTAAATATTGAGGGTTTATTAAATCCTGTTTTAAAATTTTCGTAATTCATTATTTTTTGTATTTGTTTATCAATTTATTAATCATTATGTCCTTTCCCTTTTGTTGATTCTCTTTTGCAATTTCTACAACCTTATCATAATCTACATTCGAAAAAACGTCATCAGTTCCTTTTGTATCATTTGATATAGCTGCTCCTATATGAGCAAATCGTTTTGTATGATAACTACTCAATGGGGCAGTGTGTTGTTTTAAATGGGCAGCTTTCGAATCTAAATAGGCAAACAACTCATCATCGGTCATTTGTTTTAATTCCTCATCTGTCTTATTGAATTCCATTAAATTATTTTTTTACTTTTTGAATTTAGTTCGGTTATTATATCATCACATTCTAATCTAAATTTTTGTTTAGAATAATCTAAAAACAATTCTTGATTGTATTTACATATTTCACTAACATCTCTCAAAAATTGGTCCTTATCTTCTTTTGATTTATTGCTAAACTTTTCAACTTCATTCAATATCATATTTAATCTGGTAAAATCATTCGTCTCATTATCATAACTCTCATCAATAAATGGATGGAATGTTTTATATCCGATACTTCTAATATATTCCAATGAATGTGCCGGTCCTGCTAATATGAATGGTTGACAATGTCCTATTGGTTTCCATATTTTTTCACTTAAATAACCTGTTGGAAATTCTACATATGCATCACCCTCTTCTCTTATTTGAAAATATATAGATTCCGAAACTAAACTCAAATATGAATTTATGTATAAATTTTTATCTTCAAATCCGTATCCTGCAATTTTAGTTAAATCAGTTACATCTAAATGTCTAGATGTATCTTTTATTAATTGAATAAATTCTGTGTTAGTATCATGCTCTAAAAAAGCATCTACTACATTCTGATGGTAAAACTTATTATCCCAAGATACTAAATTATTATCTAATCCTAATTTATGTAATTTACTCATCAAAAGCAATCTATGTAATTTCCAATGTCTATTTAATAATAAAAAATCTTTTTTATCACTACCAATTGAATTTTTAAAATCTTCAAATGATGCTATTGAACTTTTTAAGTTTTGAATTTTACCAACTTGCGGCTCATGACTACCTTCTCCCCAATATGAAAAGTTTGGGTTGTTTATAGTATTATTAAATTCTTGAGATTTAGAAAGTTGAGCCAAATTAAAATTAATTACATTATACTCTGCTCCCATTTTTTCAAGATTTCTTTTTAATCTAAAATCTTGAAATATTAAATATACTTTATTATCAGGTATAGCGTGTGAACGAGTGAAATCAATAATTTTTTGGAAATTTGGTTTAGTCATTCCCAACCCACCATCAATAATATAATTAATCAATAAATTTCCATTACCTGATTTAATACTTTCCAATGCAACACTTGATATGTTTTTTAATGCAAATTCATTATAAAAATGATGATTGCCAAAAAACATATCAAGATTTCCAAATGGTTCTACTGGATAAAACCAGTTTTTACTTTGATTATTATTTACTAAATCATAAACTGATTTCTTTTCAACATACTGATTCCAAAAGTTACTATTATATAAATACCAATCATTATTCCAGCGTTTTCTATATCCCTCGCCACAAAATCTGAAGTCAAAATCGGATGCGTTATGTATTGTATTTAGAAACTTTGGATGTAAACAATTTGGAATTTCACCATTATATGTCATTACATCATATCCAAATATTATTTTATTATAAGTCATTTATATCAAATTCTTTGTTAGCTGAATAATATATTTCACCATCCTCGCCTACACTCATATTCAATGCTCCTTTGTCTACCAATGATGTTATGGTTTCACCGATTCCTTTGGAATGTTCGTTTTTAGTTATTTCTAAAAATTCATCATCACTTAAAATCATTTCATTTTCCTGTTCCCATTTTCTTTGCATTGCGATTTGCAATTCTCTTTTAAAGGATTTGGAATCTATAAAATGATTTTCTTCAAAGAATCCAGTCGATTCCAATGTATCAATCATTTGATTAGATACTTCAATTATTTCATTAAGTATGTCCATTTTCTTTTGTTTGTTTATAGTTTTCTGCTTCCTCATCCGGTGTTGGTAGATAACTAGATTTGTAATATTCGTCATCATATTGAACTTCATCTGGAAATATAGAATGTTCTTGTACACTTTTCCACTGCCAATATTCCTCATTCATTTTTTCTTGAGCAAGGTATTGTTCGTACAAATAATCTTCATCACCACCACCGATTGAACCGGTTAATTGTTGTTTCATAAATTCTTCATTTGACTTTGCCATAACTACTTTGTTTTATTAAATATACAATAATTATTTCTTATTTCAAAATTATTTTTTCAACTTTTGTTACATTTCCTATTCGTGCAACAATTATCATTGTATCACCTTTCATATTATACATAGGTGCTATAACGGTATTGATACTACCATCCGCAGAATTGTAACACATCTTATTGATTGTAGGTACTAATGCGTTTATATTACTAACCAATGGTGGTAATGTAACTACCATAAATTGACCTGTAAAATAGTTCAAATAAGTTTTGGTTATTCTAGCTAGCGTATCACCTTGATTTAAATTCCAATATAAATTATTTTCCCATTCAACTTTTTCACGAGGTTCATTTGGTATTCTACCATTCACTTTAATACTTCCAGATATTGTATGTATGTTTTGGGTTTCGGATGAATACAATTTGAAATAAGAATATCCATTACTATCTTTTGGTAGACGGGTATCAATACTCATTTCAATATTTCTATTTGGTTGTAAAAATCCTTCTTTACTACACGATGAAAAAAATGTTATACACAATAAACCTAATATATAAATCAATATTAAAATTGATTTTTCAGATATTCGTAATTTCATAACTATTTTGTTTTAGCTTCTCTAATATGTTTACATTCTTTACCACCGGTATAAGTATATGAAGGACAATCACATTCCCAATTGCCATTATCATTTTTTACTTTGTATATAATGTTTTGGTCTTTTGAAGATGGCATTGTAAATTCTTTCACTTCGGTTAATCCTTTCTCTTTTAATTTTCTTTCAATCAAAGAATCAACTTGACTATCCGATATCCAACTTGCTCTATTCTTACGAAACTCCGTAAAGAAATATTGGTCATCACAAAGTGCATCCAATACTTTTATGGATATATCTTCACCCTCATCACTTGCCACTCTATAAAGATTCTGGTCAGTTTCTTTTACAAACTTACCTTCATCTGCATAATCGCCGGCAACAACAATGTTATCACCTGCCCAACTACCCACTATATCATTCTCACTATGTAAGTCTCCACCACCTCTACCATTTCCGTCAGCAAGTAATATTGCCAAACCGGCTAATACGCCATTTGCACTCATACTAAATTCCATTAACTTTGCACCATCACCAAATGTGTGAGGTGTTATGTATTGTTTCTTTTTGATATTTACTATCTTGTAATATTGTCCCATTTTATTTATTTTGATGTTATAAAAAAAGGGGAGTAAAACTCCCCTTTGTGTATGTTATGCGAAATCCATTATTGTTTTTTCAGGTACCATTGGTTGTACCGGTATCATACCATTATCAACCATGAATAGATACTCCTTTTTAATAACTGACCAGTATTGTTGGCCACTTTCTTTTGTTTCTGGGAACTTATCTATTGAATAATCCCCTATGAATTTCATTGCCAACCATGGTAGGAATTGATGGAATCTGTCTTTAACTGATGGATTTGTATTATACATTATACGAATATCTACTATGATATCACGCATAATTGTACCATTGAATTTTCTTTTATCCAATGTTAGTTTTTTCATAAAGTCAAGTATTGGTTTGATTTGTGATTCATATTCACTTTCGGTAATACGATAATCGCCATCCTTTACTTTTTTCATATCGTCAAACGCTAATGAATCAGTATGACAGAACATATAGATTGGATTTGCTTCACCCCATCCTTGCTTTTTAGCAGCGTTCATAGCTTGTAACATTTTACCATATGTGTATATACCAGCTACATCACCTAATTGTTCTAAATTCCCTTTGTGAGATGTTATATAGTTTTTCAATTTCCAACTTTGGTAAGTTGTATTTGTTGTAATAAGTATCTTATGTAATAAGTCTATATTATCGGAACTAACCCAAGATGCAACTATACATGCAACATCTGGAACATTATATCCTTTTTCGATAAGGTCTTTTAGAGCGTAGAATCTAGTATGCCCTTCGAATATCATATACCATTCTTCTTCAACTGGTATATTTCTTTTTTTCTTATCTTCAATACCCATAGGAACAACATTCAATTGGGTAAAGAATCCATTTTTAGTAATAGATGCTTTAATGGTTGGTATGTTCTTTACATTTAAGTCCCTGTTATTAGGGTGTGGTACAATTCTATCGAATGGGATATTCATTGGTATCGCCATTTTAATAGTTTTGTCTGGATTTAGCATTACACTTTCGTTTATTATAAACGAATCACATTCCGATTGCCCTTCGAACACTATAACTCCGAATCTGCGTAAGTCAGCAACATTCTTTGCGTGTTTTTTAGTACCAGGTTCCCACTCACACATAACTACCATTCTAATCTTCATTGATTCCAATGTAGAATATAGTGTAAGAATTTTTGTAACCTCTGCGGAATTTATGAATGTCTTAGCTTCAATCCAATTACCTTCGTATTGGTAATCTGCTATCCTATCGGATAGTCCGTCATTAATTGTGTAGAATACAGGAGGAATTCCAGCTCCTTCGAATTTGTCAGCGATATAACTTTGCCACTCATCACCATGGGTGTAACGGGCTTTCATTACTTCGCTAGAGTTTTTTTCAGTGGTGATTTGTGCACCGTCATTTAACTTTTTAGCCATTGTAACTAATTTATGGTCCCTATGTATTTAAACATTATCAATAATGGGACCGTTATTATTGATTTGTTATTATGTATGTAATATACGATTTATTTTTGATATTACCAAATTAAAATGCTTTGATAACACCCATCGCTATACCTAATGATAATTCATATCTATTGTAGAATTTCACCTTATTTTTCACTTCGTTGAAACTTACTTTACAATCGGTACTTTCACCTTCATCATCCGTTCCCATAATCAATCCGTTGCCGGCAAATGGTTGATGTGCTCCTTCAAAAGTAAAAAAGTTATCAGTTCCATTAATCAATCCTTCATCATCTACATATATTACATCTTCTTTATCCAGATATGCACCTGCGGTAAATAACTCACATTCTAATTGAGTATATATTTCTTTGTAGTCTTTACCCATTTCTACTTCTTTAACTTCTTTTGTTTTTGAGTTAATCAATATTGCTTTCATATTATTTATTTTCTACGATTACCGAATAAGATTTCTTTTTATTGTTTCTATCAATCCCAAATGGATAATAATGTTTATCTTCCAATTTGATTGAATGTACAAACATTCCACTATCGTTGTTCTTAACTCTAATACTTTTATCAGTATTACTTGTCCAAATTAGTCCGTCTAATACAACCGTATTTTCATCGACTCTTCTAAATGTGTTTTGCTCTATCATATTATTTATTTTTTAGTTTTGAAATTTCATTAAACCTATTGCTTTACTAATCACTTTACTTATATGAGTAGTAAATATATCTTTTGTTTTTATCATATCGGTAGTTAATAAATTGTCTTGGAATATATACTCACCTGTTGTGCCTTCACCTAACACACATTTTTTCATACTATAACAATCATGTTCCCATTTTAATTCAAATAGTATTGCATAATCGCCTAATATTTGTCCGTTACAAAATACCCATAACCAACTACTTTGTTTTTTATTTTGTAAGTTGTCTAAATCGGTATAAAAAGAATTACCCATCATTTCAAAATCCACTGCATCTATTGTTTCAAAGTTTACTGGTCGTTTCATATTATTTTATATTTTATTTACATATTCAATTTGCATATCTCTTACTCTTGCTATTTGTTGGCAAAATATTCTTATATCTTTAATGTAATGAATTGGTAAATGTAATTCTTGATTAGAACAACGTAGTGTATACCATGCACCACCGTGACATTCTTTGTCCAATTCAAAATGCCATCTTCCATTATTTGTCGGGTCGTTAAATTCAAATTGATATTGTGAACCCAAATCATTTATATCAACTTTAAGTAAGCGTTTACCCAATTGTTTAGTTAACATACCTTCAAATTTGGAAACTAAATCGGGTGAAATTTCTAATTTTAATCTCATATTTTTATTTTAAAAAATCATTTAATGTTATTGTAAGTGCTTGATGATATTTTTTTCGTTTATCCAAATCAACTCCTTTACCAAATCGTTCATAATCCCAATTCGTTGTTAGGTATGCTTGAATTTCATCGTCAATAACACCATTTGTATAACCCATTTCTAATAAGTTATCTTTAAATATTTTGTAGTGATTTGGGTCAATTGCTTTGACTATAAACATTGCTTCCTTTTTGTATGCTACATTTGTATACCATAAACCATGACAAACTTCGTGTGTAAATGTTTCACTATCTAAACTATCAGCACCAATAATATATGCTTTCTTATTGATATCCATTTTGCTATCTATCTGTCCTAATATTTCCCACATAGTTTCATCATACGGAGTTTCCATTTCATTAGATTGATAACATTTCCAAACGATATCAAACGGAATATTAAATCCACCCCAATCACTGCCATAACTAAACCCTTTTTTATATTCATTACTATACCATTTCATGTAGTCCCAAATACTGAAATCTTTACCTCTAAATTTATTTGAAGGTGATTCGTAATATTCTTGTCCTCTACAAAATGTCATTGCTCTATCGTAATTATCTTTAATGATAACCGCGAATATATTTGGTTTTACTTCTTTAATTTTATATTTGATTACCATGTCTATATATTGAAAGATTTTTAAGTAGTTTTGCAGATTTATCATATCCTTCTTTTAGTAAGAGTTTATATGCTAATGAATCTGCGTCAAATTCATCTTTGTCGTTTCTATCCTTTGTGTGTTTTAATAGTATATGTGCCACCTCGTGTGCTTCAACCCACTTCAATTCAGTTTTAGTTAGCTTCACTTCACCATCAATGAATACGCAACCCGAACTTGTTTCAGCAAAACCGAAACCGCATTGTTCAAATAAAGGTTTAATAACTTCATATCGGTAATCATCTTTGGTTACTATTGCAACTGCAACATCACTTTTAAATTCACTAAAATATGTCTTACTCATAATCTTCATCATTTTCATCATCATAAAAGAAACCCTGAAAATCACAACTATCAGGACCACTCATTTCGTATGTCCAACCTTTTGCCATTTCAATTAAGTTAGGATAGTATACACCTTCCGTTCCAACTCCACTACCATTTCCTTTACTGAAAGCTAAATTAATACCTTCACCTCTCATATAATCGGTATATGCTTCTCCTTGCAATTCTACCTTATCTCTTTCGACTACTCCATTCATTTCAGCAAGTAATTCATAGTAATCTTTACCACCAAATACACCATAACCATCATAATCATTTTCGGTCCAAACGTTACCTTTATTATCTAACATTTCAACCCTAAATGTTTTACGAATAGAATACTTATTTGCTATACTTTTATCAGTATCTTGTGTTTTCCAACT
>JACCDP010210813.1_pt1 | contig 15336 bp, 15 predicted proteins | sample 7445841 | NCBI WGS metagenome assembly JACCDP01 (sample SAMN15323441, study PRJNA562643) | freshwater metagenome | isolation source: river surface water | place: USA:Blue River Watershed | collected 2017-08-17 | reverse complement strand
CACCTACAATAATTGGAAAAATAAAAAAGAATTGAAAAATCATTCCAAGCCAAATAAACACTTTAATCGTTGTCTTCATCACAGTTCCCCCCTGTTATCGATAATCATAACATAAAAGATAAATCTAAAAATTAGATATTAGCGATTCATAATTGAACGTCGTTTTGAACAAGATAAGCATTCATTGCTACTGGTGGGATTATGAAAACCACATGGACAAATCCATTTCTTCGTTAGACTATTTTGTTCTATTAAAGATCCACCTTTTTCTAAAATATTCGCGGTTCCACTAGGCTTCCTTTCACCTTCCACATTCAAGTTATAATTTTCTTTGCCGACGCCAAACACCGCTTCTCTCACTTCAATAATTGAACCTAGAATTACTTCGGTAGTAATAAATGAAAACGTGACAATCAATAAAATGATTAACTCAAGATACTTTAGGGCATATGGTAAATTAAATTGCCCAAAGAAAAATAGTAATAAATATATCACATATGCGATTGCCTCAATCATGGCAAGAAACTTTAAATAGCCTGTCATACGTCCCCCTGCTTTTGTTTGTTAAACCTATCTTAACTGAAAGCAAATGAAAAAAATCTTACGTTTTTTGTTAGGATGATACTCAGGGGGATTCCAAATGAATCTAGAAACTTTTATTGGTTCGTTGAAAAAGTATGCTGTTTTTACGGGTCGAGCAAGTCGAAGAGAATTTCTTAATTTCTTAATATAGATATTGATTTTTTCTTTTGCTTTGGGAGTGTTTGAGGGGTTATTTTTTCCTGAATATTTCTTGGTGACAGGACAATCGATGTTAGGGAATTTATTTGCATTAGTGACGTTCATTCCTGGAATTGCAGTTGAAATTCGCCGCATGCACGATGTTGGCAAATCTGGATGGTACTCATTGATTCCAATTTACGGATTAATACTTGCTTTAACCAACGGCGATGCAAATGAAAATCGATACGGCCCTAATCCTGAAAACAATAACAATCGTTAAGCCTTATTCATTATTTTTTGGATATATATCACGCGTTGTTTGAGGATATCACTGGTGGATAGCAGTCCGTTATTCACACCGGCTTTGACCATTTCAATAAAACGATGACATGCTTTGGTGTTACCCATATGGCAAGCTTGTTCTAGAATCTCAATCGCTTTTGTAACATCACTTTTCATATAGTGAAAACCTTGAAATAGAATATTAGCAAGTAACAAGGTTGCGTCTTGATCCCCTTGTTTATGTTTATCTAACACTTTTGCAAAGGCTTCTTTGGCGACAACTTTATTTTCATGATTGAGCAATGACCATATATCATCTTTGGATGTAGGTGTGACCTCAACTGCTTTGACTGGCATTGGCTTCTGAACCGGAGGAGCAGGTATTAACTGTGGTTCTTGATTTGCTTTTTCCATCGCTTTTTTGGCTTGAAATACTTCTTCTTTATATAGTTGAATAAATTCTTTTATTTTTTCATCCTTGAGTAAGGATTGATGGATTAAGACCGCGTTATAAAGTGGATTTTCTGAAAAACTTTCTCCTCTTTCAATCGCTTTCATCCATAAGTCTGCTGCTAAATCGACCCTTTGATTAACGCCTTCACCAAAGAAGTAAAAATACGCAAGGTTATGCATGGCACTAGCTGAATAACCTTGGAGCGCATCTTGGAATAATTGGAGGATAGAAGTTCGTGGTTTTTGTGCTGCTTTTCCCGCCAACACTTCCATCAATGATTTGGTTGCAAGTAAAGGGACATCTATTAAATGCTTTGAGATCAATGAACCGTAAACTTTATAACGTCCATTCCCACCGATCCAAGTTTTAGTGTCGGTAGTATTTTGCGTTAGCATGAGGGTAACCAGTTGTTTTTGAACCTGAGCTAAGTTGATAAAATCATCAAAACGTTCCAAGCCAATCAAAGCTAACAAGGCATAACGATTCATCGCTTCAACATCGCCAAGTTTATGGAGTTGATATGTATCCACAAAACGAAGCTTAAGTAGCAAGGTGTCGCTATCTTCACCTGCTTTGATGATGCATTCCATAGGCGTGGAAACGTTAAATGTTTGATCACCATCGATAAACTTAACCCCTGGCATCAATTTAAATGTCAACGTTTGTGCGAACGGGTAAACCCCTTTAAACATGAAGGTAGATCCAGAGCCGAGCGTTAAGGTTTTAACCTTAAAGGTTTTGATACTTTCAAAAAAGGCATTGGTTAAAACCCCATCGTTATTGAAAAACATCTCGCCTTCAAACGGTTTTGCAAACAATGCTGGTTTGTATTGCCATTGAAGTTGGTTTTCAATTTTATTTAACTTAAGAATCTCTTTCATTGATTTGTCGTTTTGAATAATCGATTGACGATACTCTACGACCTTCTTGTAATAATCTTGTAACAACAACCATTGCTTGGCTAAGTTTAGATTATCTGAACTGAGTAAACGGTTAGAAACCATTTCAAAGGTACTATCGGCAAGAATCGGTTTACCAGTTAATATCATCGAAATAGACGTAATCTTTTGTTCAACAAAAAACCGATAATATTCTAAATATTCTGGCTTTTCTCCTGTTGCTTGCAGTTGAAGAATAAATCCAGAAGCTTCTTCAAATAGCCCTATTTTCAAAGTGTGACGGATGAGAAGGTGTAAGAACTCAAGTGCGACATGCTCACTTTTCATGTAAGTAGCAATTTGCATGATGATATGAGCAGTTTTAGAAACATACTCATCGGCTCTAACCAGACGATTAAACTCAAAGAACAGGACCCGTTTAAAAATATGATAAGGAAAGGGTTGATCTAAGACTTTGGCATCATACTTCAAAATACGAATTAGATACTTTAAACTAACCGAACTTGCCAAATTAGGGTTAATCTTTCCTAGTAAATTCAAGTACAAGGGGAGGTTACTAGCATTTACTTCTTTTTTATCATAATTGGTAATGATTTCGAATAAGGAAAAATCGGGTTGATCCTTTAAATGCTTTTTAAGTTGCTCCACATATTCGGAGATCATTGCTGCATCTTGTAACAGGTTTGTGGTAAGCAGGAAAAAGGAAATTAAAGGATAGACCAAAGGTAGTTTTTTGGTTAAGGCGTCGATACTGGTCGCCATTAACCGTTGCACCAAAGGGGTTCTTTCAGGGTATGGTAGAGCCGTTAGATAATTAAAGAGCGTTTGCAAGTCTTCTTTATCATTCATCCATTGTGTGGACGTTAACTCTGCTAAATCCTCAACTTTCGCCTCAATCATGAATAAATACTTTAAAGCTGTCGCATTATTGGGATAATCTTGATTAAGTTTTTCTGCAATCGCCTTTGCTTTCACTAAATTTCGATTATGCCATTCTATTTCCAAACGATTCACTTCAATTTTTTCAAAATCAGTGACGACACTTTTTTGATATTGAATGGTGGATTTACTTTGTAAAAATTTAGCTTCTTCTTCGATGGTCTCCGATTGATCCATTAAGGTTTCTAAAGCAACAGGGGTCATTAAAGGCGTAAAACCAAGCATCGTTTGTTGATTGTGTTTCACAACTTCTGTGATGACATGTAAATGATCCTGGTCGTTAACATCAAAAACATTAAACCGTTTTAACCGGTCGTCAAGTTGGGGAATGATGTGCGATTTATCCTTGACGACAAAGATGAAAGATTCAGGATGTTTTTGTCCTTGCTTCATCATCAACAAATAACGGGACCATTCATTTTTTACCCAAGGACTATCAAGATAGGCTTGAGAAGACCCAACAAGAATAAATTGTTTTGCGGTTTGTAATTTATAGTAAATTTTAGCTTCAAAATCACCCGTATATTGTTTGTTATCAATTTTAGAAAAGAAAACTTGTTGTTCAGTTAATCCCGCTTTGAGGAGTTGCTGATAGATGGCTTCAGCATAAGAAACATCTTCAGATTCAATATACTTACCTGGTTCATTCGGATCTTCAATAGTATGTTTAAACGAGATAAAAATTTCGCATGGTTTAGCATCCTTAATAAAGAGATTGTAAGATTTGATCGTTTGATTCAGTTTGCCAGCTAAAGACTCCCAGTGCCGAAAAGCCTCATCATCACCTAATGATTGAAACGCTTTTAAGGCTTCTTTAAATAGTTGCTCTTTATCAAGGTTTGGGGGTAACTGAATATCGTGGTTGCGGGGAATATAAGAACCCGTTTTTTGATCGAGTTCATAAGAAATTTTGTAAGTGGCGAGTAACAATCCGATGAGACCATCTGGATTTGTAGGGTATTGATCAACGTATGCTTGAAATCGTTCAAATGCTAAATCAAAATCTTTTTCATTGAGCGTTTGATTCGCAATCCCATAAGCTTGTTCTTCTTCCTTGGATTGAAATTGATATTTTGGATACGGGTGCTTACATTTAGCGCATACCGAAGGAACCCCTTGATTGACAATCCATTCTTGAGAAGGACATCGTTGACAAGGATGATCCGGTAAGACCACTTTTTGAAATTGAAATTCAGTTGGCATTTTTGACCTTATAACCTTCCAATTGGAAATGTTTAAACTGGGCATCCAAATAACTCATTTGTTGCTTAATGAGTTGCCGCATTTGAATCGCGGGCTGTAAACAATAGGTAAAAAATTCTTCACGGTTGACTTTCGCTAAACTTCGCCAATGAGGAAATAGGATTTTCATCAACGCTGAGGCTACGCGCTTAATCGCATTCGTGTCTCGAGTGTCTGCTCGGTCAGGGATTTCAATTAAGGCAGTGGCAATCGTTTCATAAATGGATTCATTTCGAAGTTGATGCATCATCTCTGAGTAAAACTCACTGGATAAAGCCAAACCACTCATCTTCATCGATTCATTGAAACGAGGAATATTCCAACCTTCAATCAGACCATGAAAGCGATCAAGGAGCGCAGAATCTTGAAAGATTTTAGGAAGAGTTTTGGTCATGTTGCGGTCCAAGGACATATCTTCCATCGGAATATTGCCTAATAAAATAAAACTGCAGTTAGATTGACCTTGAGAATTACCGACGGTGTAACGACCGGTTTCCAAATATCCTTTTAACGCACTTTGCATTTCACCCTCATTCGGAAAAGTAATGGTTGAGATTTCATCTAAGGCTAGCACATCATAATGGGCAACCAATCCATGGGTTTTCAAGGTCATATCATAGAAAAATTTCGCCCGAGAGACGATTCCGCCACTCGCCCACCAAACTTTATTGGATAACTGGGAAAAGATATACGTTTTCCCGGTTCCTTTAGGCGCAAATTCGAATAGATTCAATCGTGGCTCAACAAAGGGTAACAAGCGTTGAATAAAAGTTAATTGACTTGCAAATGAAGGAAAACCTTTTGCCTGGTAATCAATCGAAGACAGGACAATATCTAACCATTCTTGGACACTAAATCCTTCACGAATGTAGGCTAGATGGTCAATGTTCACTTTAAATGGAGCAAAATAACGAAAATCCTCTAAACAAATTCTTTTTTCAATTTTCTTTCCAATTTTCACATCTTGAAAATGCAAGGTTAAAACACCCCAAACAGAACCGACAGTGTTTAGGAAACTTTGCTTAAACGTTTGCCAACGATCATTGGCAATATAGGTTTCATTCATGGTAAGACCAAAATCAGCAATACTAAAGGATAGTAAATCTTGTTTTAGGTCAAGATGAATAGCTACTTTCGACAGAATTTTGACCGTTTCTCCAGATCGAAGGCGATCCAGAAATTTACCCCAAGTTCCGGGAGTCGGCATGATATCTTGAATGCGTTTGCGAATGACCGGCATTGCCGAGAGGGCTTCTTCATCTTTAACGTCTTTTAAAAACCAATCCCGGACAAAAGAAGGGAGATTAAAATCCCCCGATAATTCTCTTGATAAGGTTTTGTTGACCAAAAGATTGGGTTCAATCCGTTGTTTTAATTTCGCGAGTAATGTGTCATTCATAATCCTAGGTTATCCATTTCCACCGGTGAAGCTAATGTAATCATGTAAGTATGAATCGGTTGATCACCCATCACACAAGTTAAGGCAAATGACTTTTGATCCATCGGTTCGCATTCAATTTCAATAAAGGTATTCTCACTTTCGTTGATGTTTAACTTAACATCAGATTGAAAGCTAAGCGAAAGGTTTTCTAAAGTGGGTTTTTGCAATCGAAGCAAAATGGATTGGCCCTTAAAATATGGGATCGGCTGAGCTGTAACAAGAAGCGGTATGACTTTTTGCTGATAACTCGATTGAATCTTTTCTAGCATCGGTAAATAACCATGATACTGGGAATCACCTTTGACGAATTCAATCAATTCTAACAAAGTTAAATATCCCAATCCTGGATTATCTTCCAGTCTTGTTTCGATTAAATTGAGCAATTCTAGCAATGCTGGCCTCCCCATAAGCCCTCACTACTTCTTTTCTATTTTTGCCTTGAGTTCTTCAAGTTTTTTTTCTAATGGATCGACCGTCGTATTCACCGTTCCTGTAAGTGGTTTGGTGCCATAGATGAGGGTATCAATTTCACTGTCGGTAACTTTAATTTCAGACACTTCTTGCTTTTTATACTTGGCTTCTTGAACATTCAATTGGTCCTGAATGTCTTCTGCCATCATATTTGCTTTTTCTACTTCCACATCAAATTTATCAAAGATTTTTTGGACTTCCACGGTATTGGCAACTTCCATTTGTTCGCTAAGCGTCTTGATCGATTTGACGAAGTGTTTGTTGGCTTCTGCCATGTCTTTAATTTGAGTCATGACTTCAAAGAAAATTTTCATTCTAATCGTCATTTTTCTTTCTTGAATTGTGCGAGCAAGGGCACTTTTAGCAAGGCTGACTTGTTCAGTTAAATTTTCCTTAATGGCAGTGCGTGCAGACTCAATGTGTTTATTCATTTGATCCTCGAGTTTGGCAACACGACGATCAAACTCGCGAATTTGCTTACGAATTAATTGTTTACTTTCAAATTCTTTTTCTGCTTTTGACTTAAATAACCCCATAATTAATGTTGTTCCCCTTCTTTCATTATTTTAGCATAGTGCTCTTGAATGCCTCCGGCAAGAGGCTTAATTTGAAATTCTTCTTCAAATTCTTCAAGTTGTTTTAAGATCGAATCAGTGCTGGTTTTGTGAGAGGTTCGAATGAAATCATCAATATCTTTTTGGGTGACTGATAATTCATTTTTGAAAAAAACAGTTGGATCTTTTTCTTTTTTTTCAATGCGTTCAGCGACGGAGATAATAATCTTTGATTTTAAAATATTTAGCAAACGACCCAGCAAAGCGGTAATATCGGCTTGGGTATAACCTGCGGTCATTTTTGCGGCTTTTTTGATGTCCATAAATCCCATCAGATCTGCAAATAAAGGATCTTTTTCAATCCCTTTTCTAAAGAGTGCTTCTCGTGTATTAAGGTCAGGAATATCTAAACGGAAATGTAAACCAAATCGTCCTGGTCTTAAGGCGGCAGGCGCAATTGAATTCGGATCATTGGTGGTGCCAATAAACATTAATCGATCATATTTTTTATTTGCATTTATCCCATTCATCAACGCTAACCATTGGTTTAAATCTTGTTTAGCGTGTTGTTCGGTACTATCAGATTGTTTCATCAAAATACTATCAATCTCATCAATAAAAATAATCGCTCGTTCACATTTTGAAGCTTCTTCAAAAAGTTGCTTCATTCGCTGAACGGTTCCCCCTTTATATTTATCTAATAGTTGAGAAGCATCAATGGAAAAGAAAGTGGCTTTTACTTTAGTTGCAATGGCTTTGGCAATCATGGTTTTACCGGTACCAGGTAATCCATAAAACAAAATGCCTCTTTCCATACTTTTGGGATCGAATAGTTGGTAATCTTTACCGTTAATCTTTACCTTTTGAAAATCAGGATTAAACCTAAAAATCCAATCTTGATTGATAAATGTTTTGATTTCTTCGCATCCAATGACGTCATCAAAAGTCACACCCGTATCTTCAATAATCGTGTAATCAGAAGCTGAAGCAAGTTGGGCAACACGTTTATTGGTATCTTCTTCATCACTTGCTTTATCTTGACCCTTGGATTCCTCAGGTCTAGTTGGTTTGACTGGAGTTGAAAGCGGTTGAGATTGAATGCCATCTTTAATTTTTTTATTCAATAAAGTGAATTTACTTAAAATTTCTTCAATTTTGCTTTGTTGGTCGTCATCGGTAATCACCAATCGAAGAATACTATCAATATCATCACTTGCCTTAGACAAGGTTTCTTTTGCCAAATGAAAACTGTTTCGGTTGGCAAAACTTAGCGCTCCTTCGTATAAATTGAAGAGACGTTTTAAGAGTTTATCAGCTTCGGTATAAACTGCATCTTTCATGATTACTCTTTAATCGGATTTTTCAATTTACTAGGAGCGACAACTTGCCCTAGATCTTTTTCAATTGCTTCATCCGTAAGCTGATTTTCAAAATTTTCATCTAAGAAATCAATAAAAGAATCACCTGACTTTAAGCGATCTTCACTAATAGATTCAGCGTTTAAAAGGTAGGAATTGATTTTCTTTAAGGCCGTTTGTTGATTTCGATCAAAATAATCGGTATTGGACATAAAACCAGATCTAAGACCTTTAATCGAGTTTAATACAGACTCAATTTGATTCAATGATCCCGTATTTTGGATATCTTCTAATTCTTTAGAAAGTCTTTCGTGAATATTATTTAAAAAGATACGTTCACCTTTTTTACGACGATATTGGCGTTTAGCTGCAGTGAGCTCAGAAGCATTATTTTGATCTTTAGCTACTTTGGCTTTTTTTAGAATGTCTTGGATGGTGAAATCTATAATCTTAGTTTCGTTTTCAATCTTTTTTAAAACTGATTGAATGTCGATCGATAATAGCATCGCCATTTCTTTTTGTTCTTGCTTTGTCGGTTTAATACCTAAAAGTTTACGAAAAAACTTTGAAACCCCCGAGCGTTTAATCATGATTAATCCTCTATTTCTTCTAATAATTTACTTAAATCATCTTGGGGTTTTGTAATCGCTTTAGATGTTTTGGCGGCAGGTGTTGTCTGGGTAGTTTGTTGAACTTGATCGTCTGGCACTTGTTGCAAGAGATCTTCTAAAGATGTGGTGAGGGCTTTGGGATCTTTCTTTTTTAAATTCTCATCGACATAAACTTCGGAGACGTTATCAATTTCGTCTTGAACTTTATCAATGCTTTCTTTGAGAATTTGAACATCGGCAACTGCTTCTTTATATTTGGGTAAGGACAATAATTGGCTTTCGACCATCGATTTGTAATCTTCTTTTTCTTTGAGCACACCTAGTTGGTTATTTCTTCCACGAATGGAGCCTTGTAACCGAGCAATAAGTGCCTCTTTATTTCCCTTTTGATTCAAAAGATCTTTTGCTTCTCTGGTTAAATTATTCTTTTCTAATTCAGAAATTGTCTTGCCTTTTACTTCGACAATTTTCTTGATTTGCTTTAAGCGATTACTGACTTTATCGATATCCTTTTGGTTAAGATCTATTTTTGTAAACTCAATCAGGTTATCAACACTTGCCTTTACTTCTTCTAACATTTGAAATAATTTACCTTGATTTCGATTGGTAATAATTAAGTTTTGAAAAGTAGTTAAACCTTCATCGGTGGTTTGAATTAATCCTTGAGCGATTGCGTCACGTAGAATATTTAAAATATTAAATAATTGCCCATCTAAAACTTCCATTTGATTAAGTTGAAGACTAAGAACTGGTGTATCCAATAAATTAATGATGTTTTGAGAACGAACCTTAACGACATCTGTAGCCTGAGTTGATTTTGTTAAATCCAATAATTGTTGTTGCAACAACTTAGTGTTGTTATCAAAACGAACTTTATCAAAAGCTGGTTTCTTTTTAGCAAATAGTTTCATATGTTTTCCCCATTATGTTATTTATTATACCGATTATTTATCGTTTTGAGAGAAGAAATTCAACCTCAAATGCATGCATTGCCAATCCAAGATGATGAAAGCGATGGTCTATGTTTATTTGAATTTGTTGCTTCATTTCATGGATTCGACTTTCTATTTCTTGGGGTTTTAGATTCGCGAGCAATTGGATGATGTCATGCTGAATAAAACCATTGATTCTTTTGGAAAATTCAAGAAATGATATCGTCCCGAGTTCCATTCCCAAAGATCCTAATTGGCTCAATAAAACATCACCTCGTTCAATGGATATTTGATACTTACCTTGAATATCATAAGGTAATCCTTGAATTCGTTTCTTTTGGATATAATCGAGAGACCATTCATCTTGATACATCATTTCTCTAGGAAAGGTGAAGATCCTTAACTTCTGATATTTTTGATGTGATTTTTTTTGGCCAATTCGACCAAAGTGAATCGTATCATCCAAATAAAATGGAGATGCTAACCCACGATACCATTGAGCCCTATCAAATAAATATACGATGGATTTTGTCTTAATAATAAATTGGTCGTCTAAGTATGATTCAAGATTAAAATCATCCTTCCATTCATCAATGAAATCAGATTGTGAATTGGCTTGATAAACGAAGGTGCGTAGTTTCGACATAAAAGTACTAGCTGGGATTAATAATAACCGTTGGAGGCAAAGAAAATAGCGATAATCAAACCAACCCAGGCCCCAGATGAACTCATGGTAGAGGCTGTGGGATTATCTTTCTTAAATGCAAAATATAAAATAAATCCGACGAGTGGGAAAAATAAACCTAAAATAAACCAACCAAATCCACCACTTGAACTTGGGGTATTTGAATACGAAGTGGAGGCGTTATTAGATGAATACACCGTGTTGGATTGATTATTTTGCGAATCTTCAACAAACTTTGGATTATTTTCTCCACAGCTTTGACAATATCTTTCGTCTTCACCTACGAAAGAACCACAGTTGGTGCATTTATTTTGTGCCATTAAACGGTTTCTCCCTCTGCGGAACCACCCATAAATTTAGTCCACGGATCGTCTTGTGGTCTTAATGTACTTTCTGATAGTAATCGAAACATTTCTTTGAAGTCTTCAGAAGAAGTAACGGCTTTGGGTTTATAAAAAGGAGAAAATGCGGCTAAGGCTTTTGATTGATTATTTCGGCCGATGATAAACGGAAGCACTTTAACGCGTTTTTCTTTTACTTTACTAGAAACCTCGGCTGCTGATTCTTCATAGTTATCAGTTGCCTCGCCATCGGACATTAAGATCAAAATAGGTTTGAAGTGTTGAATGCCTTTATCCTTATAATACTTTCTTCTTAGTTCCAGTAAATCCAAGGCTTTTTTCATTGCAGCACCCATTGGAGTTGGACCATTTGCAGAAAACCTGGTTTCTTTGATGGATTCAATATTGGAATAACCATTAACGACGGTAACTTCGTGGCCAAATGAAATCACACTCAAATCGACCATCGATCTTGCTTTCGGATTGGTACGAACAAAAGTAATAAAATCTTTGAAGTTTTTATTTAACTCTTCAATTTTTGTTAACCGAGTGTTATCACGATCACCCATTGATCCGGACACATCTAAGACCAAACAAATAGGCACCTTTCTTGTATTACTTACGTCTAAATCATCAAATCGACTCATTAAATCTTCATTATTTTGAATAGCCATCCTTGATCCCCCCTTAGGATTCTTACAAAATTTATTTTAGCATAAACTCTTATTTGTATTTAGAGAATCTAATTTTCTCTTTTCCAAGTTCTAAAATCAATTCCTCAAGATAAGTAATTTTTCTATTGGCAGAGTCAATAAAGTAATAATAAAAGTAGTCCCTCATTCTTTGACTTAGAACAGCCCAAAAAATAAAATTGTCATCGATTTTACCAGTGGGTGTAAGTGGAAAATAAAAATCATCTGTGCTATCCAAATTAAGCTCAGTATCTTTAGGGTTAAAGTGAGGATTTTTACCAGTCAGTAATTCAAAAGCAAGGCGGTTTATTGGATAGTATTCATCCTCTAATTTTCTCAAATTCTTCTTGGCATTAAAATTTTTATTTAAATTGTTATCAACCCAACCTTTTGTTAAAACGTTACTCGCGTAGTCTTCAATTTGAAATGAACCACTATCAACGATAAAAATTTCCCGTTCATTACGAATTAAAATATTATCGTCTTTCAAATCACCTAAGAGTATATTTTTTTGGTGAAGATAATGAATCGATTCCAAAATATTTAATAGTGCAGTGATCCGATAATAAGGTTTATTGTTGGGAAATACTTGTTGACCAGTATTAAAAATATCACTTAACGGAAAAGCATCTTCAACTTTTCTCATCACATATCCTACAAATTGACCCTTGTAATAAACAATGTCTTTGGGCCAAACGATGCGATCATCAAAAATATCAATCTCAAGCATTCTTTGAAGCTTCTTTAAGTTTGGGTAATTTTGATGTTTTTCATTATAAATTTTCACTAACCAGCCATTAAAACTTGAATATAGATTACCTTCACCACCGGATAATATGTCTTTTTTATCAAGTGGTAAAAATCCAATTTTAGGAGCATATACAACATTGATTAACTTATCTGGGATTGGCTTAAGATAAGGATCTTTATCTAAATAATAAGCAAGTTTAAAAGTTTTTTGTTCATCGTTATTGATTTCATAATTGTTCAATTTGCCATTATAAATTCTTGCTGCTTGAAAGTGCTTTTGTTTTACGAGATCTTTGGGAATTCTTCTTAATAAGGAGTCGTTTTGTGTTAAAAAGTAAAACTCATCATATGCATCAACCACTTTTTCTAGTTGCTTAAATTCAAAAAGATTTTTGGTTTGAAGAAGATTGAAATTTTTTCTTGAGGAAGCCAAGCTAAAAAAACACTGAAGTGCATATTGATCCATAAAGCGACCCGCATCATTTAGCTCCTGTATTCGCATAAATAGTTGATCATCAAAATAATAATCACCTTTAGTGATTATGCCTTCTAGAACATTAAAAAAGTCATATGTAAACACAATAGATTCATCAAGGAAATAACCCACTTTACTTTTCATAGTCCGTTTTTAACTCTTTCAATTAAAGCTTCGGTTGACATAAAATCAAGTTCGTCATAATGAAGTGAAGCGTTGAGAAAATATGCGTATGGAGATAGTTTGGTGATTTGTTCCTTGGATTTAATATTGGATAAAACATCTAACAAATAATTCTGAATACTTTGTTCAATGACCTGGTGTTCTTTCGTGATGATTGCCATACTCAAATCGTCAGTTAAATCGGTCCATCGATTAGCAATTAATTTCTCGACAAATTCTTGGTATTGTGTATTGGTTTTCCCAAAGTATGCTTGGATTAAAGTATTTAAGTTATTCGTGGATAAACCAAATTTCTTTTGATAAATGCGATCTTGGATTCCATCGGTACTAATAAAAAAACCTTTGATTTCATCCATTCTTCCAATTTGAAGTCTTAGTCTTTCTTGAGCTTTTGGCATGGTAATGAAGAAAGTTTCGTTAGCCTCACCATCTGGTTCAGAAACTAATTTGGTGTATTCTTGACCAGAAACTCCGTGAATACTTGCAATTAATCCATCTCCAATGTGTCCAGCAACATAGTAGTCTTGATTAAAAACCACAAACAACAACGTACAAGCCATGTCTTGAATCGTGATTTGATTAGACTTCGCAAATATTTCCATTTCTTTAACAATGGTCGATTGAAACCAATCCTTTAGAAAAGACTGATCGTTATCATACTGATTCTTCTTTTTTCCATTTTTTTCCATTCTTTGTAATACGGTTTTAAAGTTTTGAGTCAGTAATTCGCTAATTTTTTCAACAGCAATTTTACTGCCATATTGAGAATGGGATTTAGATCCTGCTCCATCCGCAACTGCTAACACTTGCACTCCTTCATGACTAGCAAAGGCAACACTATCTTGACAAGGTGTTTTGGTTTCTATGTGGTCCCTACCGAGCATTTTCCATTCAAAATGTTTAAAAAATTCGATAATCATTTTGTAACTGGTTCTCCCCATAATGCAAAGGCTTCTTTGGAAGGTAGTTTAATGCTTTGATCCTCTGGCATACCAACTCTTTGTTGACACAATTTAAAAATAAACTCCAACATATCTGGAATCTTTCCTGGTTTTAACTTGATATACGGTAAAGAAGTGATGCCGTCTTGAATTGCGTTTAACTTAATCGTTTGATTTAATATAAAACCGCGAAAAAATAATTTCTTTTCATTAGAAAGTTTAATAAGTCTATCCCAAGGAATATCACCAACTTTGAAGCCTTGATGAAAGATAAAAAGCCAAGGTTTGATTAAAGGTCCTTTTTTAATAATCGATTCGATTTGATCTAATGATTGTGTCAAAGCTTCACCTATTTTAGGTAAGCCAGATATTTCAAGACATTTTAAAAATGAACCATTGGATTGATTGTTGATTTTTTTAACTTCAAAGCCATCAAAATAAATTAGATCAATATGCACAAAAGATCGAAACTCTTTTTGAAAGATATGCTGATCTAAGACTTCAAATTGTTTTTTTAAGTCAGTTAAAGATGCTGAATCAAAAACATAGCTATTATCCAAAAGCATGACCATATGAAGTGGTTCTTTTAGTTTTGGAGATAAATTAAACATACTAGTATCCATGGATATTTATGCTATCTTATGTTGCAAAATTTCATCGACCATTTGTCGTTGTTGTTCAATGCGGGAAATAATGGAAGCAGCTTGGTGAAAATAACCATCTTTTTTTAGGGCATCTTGAATTCTGGTTAAGATACCTTGTTGATTTAAGCCTTTTTGAGAGAGTTTAATCACGTCACTTAATTCTCTTTCTACAAGTCTATACGTTTTATTAAAAACCTCATTTGATTGAGTCTTTAAACCAATCATTAAGAAAAGAATAATCAATAACATCGATAACTTTTCTTTTTGTAAGGTTTTTTGATATTCATGAATCAAACCAACGAGATTTCCAAATTGAAACCATGGATGATCTGCACCAACAACATCTGGTAAAAGAATCAACAATTCAATTGCCTTATTCTTGGTAGTCCCTAACGCTTGAAAAAAACCTTGGTATGTATTGAAAATCCAATCACGCTCAACTTCAAGTTCGTTTCGATGGACGATGGTATCTACACGATTTGCCACTTCTTTATCACTTTCTTCATCCTCCACATAATGTTGAATGGCCATCAGTTGATCAAATAACATGGTAGTGGGTCGATAGAATTCAAGCGGTTGCGTAAACACATCAACAAACACTTGGAATAGTTTGGTAGTGCGATTTTGAGTCGCCTCTTGACTTAAAACCCGAGGTAGTAAGTCTCTAAAAACCAAGGGTAAAGTAAGCATCATGGTTAAGCCAGTTTCGTGATAATCCT
>JACCDP010500246.1_pt1 | contig 15340 bp, 18 predicted proteins | sample 7445841 | NCBI WGS metagenome assembly JACCDP01 (sample SAMN15323441, study PRJNA562643) | freshwater metagenome | isolation source: river surface water | place: USA:Blue River Watershed | collected 2017-08-17 | reverse complement strand
TGCAATCCAAGTAGCAGAAGAATACATATTGAGACCAGAGTTTCAAGACAAAAAGGTACTGCTTCTTGCGTCAGCAGCAGTTCAAGAGAATTTCAGAACTCAAATTTTTGATGTTACTCGTGTAAAGGTAGACCCATCTGGAATACTCCTTTCGCAGCAGTGTACCGGAAGACGGTATCTTGAAATGCTCGAGAGAGCGCAATCAGAAGGTCTACGATGGGAGAATCCTGAAAGCAGAGATAAACTGAAATCAATCGTCCAGAACATGATAGATGACTTTTACGAGTTCAAACCATATTTGGGCTGGGCAAACGAAGTAGAAAGAAAGAAGATAACATTGTCACCAAAAGATTTTGAACAGTGGGTTCATGAAAATTATGACGACAAATTGTTTATAGTCGATGAGGCACACAATTTACGTGAAGACGAAGAGTCAAACAAGTCTGTATCTGAAGCACTCACAAACATTGTACAGACCGCAAAGGGTATGACGCTTGTGCTTCTTTCTGCGACTCCTATGTTCGATCGTTTTGATGAGATAATGTTTTTCTTTAATCTGTTCTTGTGGAATGATCATCGTCAGGATAAGAAGACATCTGTGAAGATTAACGATATATTCGCAAAAGATGGTTCATTCAAAACTCCAGAGAAAGAGGCAATATTCAGAGGGTGGTGTCACGAATACATTTCGTTTATTCGCGGAGAGAATCCATTCACATTCCCGTTCAGACTTCCTCCACCGGAAAGCATCATTGCAAAGATTGATAGAACAACGGATGTTACAAATAAGAGTATCACAAAGCCGCGCAAGTATCTTCCACTCTGCGAATCATACCTGCAAAGTCCTCAAAAAGAACAGGTACAGTCAATAACTGGGTCTTTTAGAGATTCTGTTGGTCCAACGATTGTGGTGTCGCCAGATGGTAGACCGATAACAAAGTGTTTTGAGAAGGGTCGTGACGTATCAAAGGCGTTGTTTAGATATGCAACGGATGTTCCTGCATTCTTGAGTATCTCAAATCTTGACAAGCATGCTACCAAGTTTGCAACGATATTGAAGTGTATAACCGAAACGTCGGGGATCGTATTTGTGTATTCAAACTACATTCGAGGCGGTATTTTACAGTTTGCAATGGCACTAGAGGAGGCTGGCTTCGAGCCTGCACTTGGACCAAAAATGTTAGAGAACCCATCAGGAGAGTATAAAGGTAAACCTCGTGGAAAATATGCATATTTGACGTCTGAAATGACAGAGCGTCAACTCGAACAGTTGATTCGTAGACTACGCAGACCCGAGAACACAAACGGTCAAGATATACGTGTAATTTTGGGATCACCACTAGTTTCCGAGGGTATCGATTTCAAGAACGTCAGACAGGTACACATCCTTGATCCCTGGTACAACATGAGCCGTATGGAACAAATTATTGGTCGCGGGTTACGTACATGTTCACATTCTAAATTGCCGTTCGAAGACCAGAACTGTACGGTATATCTACACATTACACGCTATTCTGACAGCACGCAAGAAACATATGACGAGTACATGTACCGCGTATACATTGAAGAGAAGGCTCAGATGATTGCAAAGGTCAAGCGTGTCATAACAGAGTCATCTATCGATTGTTCTGCGCAACTCACGACAAACATTCTACCCCAAGACTGGAAAGATTTACCAGTCACTCAGAAGCGTTCACAGGATGGTGAAGCAGTTACAATGCCATTGGCTACTATGAGTGCTCCGACCTTTGAAGATGGCACTGTAGCATTAGTATGTTCGAATTTTGAAAAATCTTCGACCGAAGGATATGTTCGCCCGCTTGGAACATATTTTGACATACGCGATGAGGTGTTTGATACGTTTCTGAGCATGTTTGAAAAGAAGCCCATATGGTCTGTGAAGGACTTGCTTTCCTCAAATAAGTTAAAATATGCACCAGAAGTTGTTCAATATCTACTACAAAATGCAATTCATACGCATCTAAAACTAAAGGACTCAAAGGGACGCGTAGGAACTCTTGAAAATCGCGAAGGTATGTACGCATTCTCTCCATCAGACGATCTGAAAAATCATACAATGGTAGAAAGAGTTACAACATCGGTCAGACCTCAACGTGCGGTGATGGATCTCGAGGAAGAAGAAAAGGAAGAAGAGGCTCCAGAAGAAGAAGCCGAAGAAGAAGAAAAGGAAGTAGCAAAGGAGCCTGCAAAGAAGGGGATGACAATGGAAGAAATCAAAAACTATTACACATTTCCGTTCGATACATCAAAGTTTTCGGACGAAGTCAAAACATGGTTTATTATTGACCAGAAACTACCTCACTCCGATAAGGTTGAGCTACTGAAATCTATCGATAGAGAAGCTGCCGAGCAACCAGTGTGGGCTAGAGGCGTTACTGTGCATGGTCCTAACTTTTTGGCAGTATCTCCATCGGAGATTATAGACACTACAAATGCGGTCATAGAGCCAGTAGGAGCAGAAAAGGATGCAGTCAAACTGTGGATATCTCAGCACATTGAGAGACTCGTCGATGAAGTCAAAGAGAAGAACAAGATTATATGTACAGTAGAAGACCAGAAACTAAAGTTTTCGGCGTTCGAGGTTGCCGACGGTCATGTATCTAGAATAAAACGCACCAAGACGATTAGTCCAAAAGAATGTGGATTTTTCGTGCAGACGGCGCTAACCGCGCTTGTAAAAGACTGCACTGGAGAAGACTTCCCTGCAACGGTAAAAACAAAAGAAGTGCAGTGCATATATCTGTCTCTCGCCGTACGTAATGCATATTTGAATGGATCACCCTATATTACATGGGTTCCTCCAGAGGTATGGAGTTTCCTCACAAAGGAAAGTGCCACAATACGAGCGAAATTAGCATGAAAAACAGATCCTAGCTGAATAATAACGTAGGATGGACACACCAATGATGAACACAGATCCTCTGTTTGAACGCCGCGAACTAGTACGAGTGCTCAGCGTTCCTGCAAAATATGTTCAACGTAACATTCGTGGTTCTCTACTTGCACAGTTGTCTGCGCATGTAGAGGGTCGCTGTGGTACGGAAGGGTATGTCCAGCCAAAGTCATCTGTGATCTTGGAGCATTCTCTCGGTAAGATTGGAATGCTAAGTTCGGGCATTGAGTACCGGGTACGGTTTCATGCAGATATTTGCTATCCTCACAACGGACAGATATTCAAGGCACCTGTCGCATTTCGTTCAAAGATCGGTATTCATGCCGAGCTATCGCCGATCAAGGTACTGATTCCTCGCGATCTTCATATTGGAAATGCTGATTTCGATTCCATAACTGACAAGGACGAGATTGTCTTCCAGGTTCTCGGTGCGGAGTTCAAGCAGAATGATGAGTCAATCTTCGTGCTGGGTAAGCTAATTCAGAAGGTTGGTGCAGCAGGTATCACAAAGGAAGCGGAGGCGCCAGAAGTCGCAGAGCTACCACCACCGCCGACGAGTTCTGCAGCTCCAGAAGGCGAAGTCAAGCAGGTTGCAATCAAAGAGTCTGTAATTCCAATGGATGAGAAAAAGGCTCCTCGTCGCAGGAAGCGTTTAAACCCTGGTGCCTCTCTTCAACTAAATGTCGGCGAAGCTGCGGAAGGAAAAGATGAAGGATAGAATCGAAAAACTGTCAGAGTGTGAGCATGAGCAGATTTTTCGCATAATCTGCAAATTCACGGATCAGTATACGAACTCTGAAACTGGAATTCTGGTCTCTTCAGAGAACCTTTCAGAGGACTGTCTATCCGAGATTGAAAAGTACATTGATTTTTGCATTGAGCAAAAACGTCGACTTGATGAGGATGAAGCGCAGCGAAATGCTCTGTACAAGTCAGTTCATGGCAATCAATAAAACGGATTAGTAAATATTATCATGTTTTTGATATCACTATTCAACAATGGAACGGGGCATTCAAGAACCCGACGCAATCGACGGAATGATCGATATTGCAAACCGCGATGCTACTGCGGAATTCGAAGTAAAGATGCTGTCTGGTAAGATCCAGACACGTGATGTGGCAGAGAAGCTACAACACGCAATTCGGAGTATATCTGATGGAGAGTTTACAGAAGATCATCGAATGACCTTCTCTTACCCCGACAATCTCCGCGTGAATGTACACGGAGTAGATAATATCCACAAGGTTTGTGTGGTGCAGTCGTTCAAAGGGATTCCTGTGAACGTTGAACGTAAGCAACGGTATTTCGAGTCAACCACTGGACGAGATCTGGTTGATGCACCCGAAGTACTTGCAAAGTTTACACTACGAAGCGAGAAGCATATCAAGAAAGACTTTAACGGTGATGTAAATGACCAGAAGGCTCATATCCGTATCATTCATCGTAAGTCGTATATGGTCGAGGGTGGGGAGTTCCGTATCGACTTTTCATCAGTAAAGTCGCGCCTTTTCAAGACACAGTACCTTCGTTCTGTACTTAAAAACATTCCGTCATATGAGCTTGAGATCGAGTATATCCCTCGTAAGCCTGCGCGGAAGGCTGCAGAGGTGCGTGCATCACTCTACAACATTATGCAAACAATATTGACGTCTTATCTAGAGACTCCTGCCATTCTACTGCAGTCTGAAATTCAAAAGTACGTTCAGGAGTTCAAGTACACTGGCATTCGGTTCTACAATATCGTGTCGATGAACCGTAGTCATATTGTAAAGACTCGTCCGTCCAATATTCTGAAAGGGTATACTGTGACAAACAAGGCTGATGGCGAGCGTGCAGGTCTGTATGTTGCACGCGATCGTCGCCTTCTCAGAATCACTCGGAAGGGTGAACATGTTGCATGGACTGGACTCGTTGCAAACAGCGACAAGCACGCAGAAGACTTTCTAGATGGAGAGTTCATTGAGGGAAAGAACCTGTTCTGCATCTTCGACATGTTTCGGTACAACAACAAGGATGTGACACCACTTCCTCTGTTTACGACCGATGAGGAGATTCGTTCCAACCCTGAGACGTCACGTCTGGGGTGTGCTCGCGAGTTTGTGAAGAATCTTGCAAAGGACTTCAACACTGTCGTGTCTGGGTTTCGTATCGAGACAAAGCTATTCCTTGCAGGTGACGGTCCTGCAATGGAAGAGGCGATTCAGACGATTCTTGACACCGAATTTGAATACAAGACTGATGGTCTAGTGTTTACTCCGCGTTCTTCGCCAGTAGCACCTCGCACTGAAATGAAAGGGAGCACGTGGCTACGTGTATACAAGTGGAAGCCACCGCAGCAGAACTCGATTGACTTTCTATTGAAGTTTGATTCCGCTGAGGCAGAATACGATCCCGTTCGTAAGCGAATGGCTCGAAAGGGTACTCTGTATGTATCACGTACTGCAGGCGAGGACATTGTATTCCCGTGTGAGACGATGACAGGAGAGTATATTCCTCCTTCTGTAGCACCTGAACTAAAGCGTATTACAGAGGTATCTTCGCGTATTCCTTCTATCTTCCAGCCGAGTGCTCCTCGCGATTCTCAGGCGCATCAGATCTGGGTACCAGTCAATCGTAAGAATGTTCCCCTTGATCTTGAGGACAATCGTGTAGAGGACAATACGATCGTCGAGTGTTCGTTTGATACAGAGGCTGGGCAATGGGATTTGATGCGCACTCGTCACGATAAGACGTTTGAGTATCGTGTTCTCCGCCGTCCACAGTTTGGGCAGGATATTTGGGTAGCGGATGATATTTGGAGTCTGATTCATGTACCGATCACCGAAGAGATGCTTCGTTCAGTCGTATCGAATCCTCCAGACGATACGTTTGAGGATGACATGTACTACAAGGAAGAAGCCAACCGTGACAGTATCACTACAAACTTGCGGTCATTCCACAATCGTGTAAAGGAGTCTCAGTACATGAACTATGTAGTACCTGGAAACACGATCTTTGAGATGGCTGTTGGGCGTGCAGGGGATCTCCACAAGTGGATCAAGTCAAAGGCTTCTAAGGTCTTCGGTATTGATCTTGCATCGGGCAACATATTCAACCTTCCTAAGGGTGGTGCATGTACGCGTTATCTGAAAGAGAAGTCAAAGGGTACACGCAACCTTCCAAAGGTACTCTTTGCAGAGGGTGATATGACAAAGCCATTCGAAGAGCAGGAATCCAAGTACTTGAAGATTATGCTCGGCACTGAGGAGGCGACTACGCCGTATCTCAAAGAGTTTGCTGGTCTCAAGCACTGGGATCTAATGGCATGTCAGTTTGCTATTCACTATGCGTGCAAGGATGAGGAAACATTCAAGGTATTTGTTCAGAATGTCAAAAAGCACTGTAAGTCTGTGTTCTTTGGTACGTGTTTAGATGGAATGGCGGTATACAGTGCACTTGCTGGAAAGGATCGTTACGTTCTACGATCAAATGGAAAGACGTTCGTTCATATCGAGAAAAAGTATGAAGATGACGGCGCATGGAAGGAGGAGTTTGGTCAGGAAATTGAGGTTACGCTCGAGAGTACCGATAAACCGATCGCAGAGTACCTCGTACCCTTCAGTAAAGTAACTGAGATGTTTGCAGAGGCAGGGTTTACTCTGCTCGAGTCAAAGCCGTTCCACGATATTTATGTAGCGCAGTCAGGTATTTCTCTTGACGAGTCTCAGCAGGATTATACCTTCTTGCATCGTACGTTTGCATTCAAGCGCAACGGTGAGCTCAAGGAAGAGGAAGAGCCAAAGGTAGCAGAGGAAGCGGAAGAAGAAAGTTCCGCGGAAGAGGAGGGCGAGACTACAGTAGACGGCGAGTCAAAGGTAGAAGTAACGTTACCCGAGATTGATGCAGCTGCAGCTGCACCCGCAGCGGCTCCAGAGCCTGTCAAAAAGATCAAACTCAAGAAGGCGGAGAAAGAAGAGGCGCCAAAGACAGATATCCTCTATTTCTTCTCGAAGGAGCCTGAGAACAAAGAGTTCAGCAACTTTTATGATACGGTATTCAATGTCGAGGATGTTGAGTACAAGTCTGCAGAACATGCATTCCAGGCGTACAAGGCAAAGACATTTGATGACGAGAAGCATTTCCAAAAGATTCTGAAGTCTAAATCTGCACAGTCTGCGAAATCGTTCGGTAACAAGATTGAGAAATTCGATGAGGCTGTATGGAACGAGAAGAAGGATGACATCATGCGAACCATTCTCCGTGCAAAGTTCTCTCAGAATCCTGAGATTCGTAAGAAACTGCTTGAGAGTGGAGATAGTATTCTAGCAAACGCAGATCCTCGTGATCAGTACTGGGGCATCGGCACTTCTGCAGGAACGACTGTCGCCAAGAACCCTGCAAAGTGGAAGGGTGAGAATAAACTAGGTAAGATGCTCATGGAGCTGCGCGATGAACTGAGGGCAGAGGACTCGGCGGAGGCTGCAGCGGCGGCAGAAAAGGAGGAAGTTACAGAAACTGCATAAATAATAGACAATGACATACTACTCGCAATGCGGAGAAGACGAGTATCTGAATACTAAATACTTCAAAAATATGCAGAACGGTATTTTTTTGGAGATGGGCGCTCTTGACGGTGTCACACATTCAAATACAAAGTTTTTTGAAGACACACTGGGATGGACTGGTATACTCATTGAACCGAATCCTGTACAGTTCGAGAAGCTTGCTAAAAATCGTCCAAAGTGTAAACTGTACGAAGCTCTTGTTTCCGATATACCAGGAGAAGTAGAGTTTCGATATTTTTTAGATGAATTGTCTGCTGTATCTGGTGTGAAAGATACATTGCCACCAAAGTTTCTTACTGCATGGTTTGATAACGATCTTTTTCAACACAATCCTCAGGCATCTGTTAAAATGCAGACTCGTACATTGACGGACATAGTAAGAGACAGCGGTGTAGACCATATTGATTTCTTGAGTCTGGATGTAGAAGGTCATGAACTACATGTCATCAAATCATTCGATTTTTCAGTACCTATTGGACTGATGCTCATTGAATGGAATACGGAGAAGGATGTAGAGTTGCAAGAATGCGATTCGATACTAAGACAGCGTGGTTACAAATGTGTTGACGAGCACCAGGCAAGTCGAATTTACATTCCTGCGACTACACCACGAAGCTTTTCTATACAAAACGGGTTCTTGCGCTGTAAAAATGATTTTTGCTCAACAAAACGGATTTAAACGTTTAATTTGATTTGTGTATAATGGAGGACGATGATAACATGGAGTCTCATCCGCGAGTGAAGACGGGCATTGCCCACATGCACCAAGCAACGATTGTCAAGCGGAACAAGGTTCTTGCAAGTTCTATGAACAAAGTTGGAACAAGGTCGATGGGATGTGGATACTCTGATTGGACTATCCATGCAGAACGTGCAGTTGTGAAACGTCTTGGTGACATCTCACAACTTCGCGGTGCAACACTGATTGTCGTACGGTATAATCGTCATGGTGAAATGCTAAACTCAAAGCCATGTCACGATTGTCAGCTGTTTCTAGAAAAGTGCATTCGAGATTACGGGCTTCGCAAGGTCATTTATTCGTGAGATTTACTCTTTCTTGTCCTTCATGGAGTTGTAGAACTGTGAATAAGACATTGTCTGCGGAGATGCAGTACCGTTTATTGCTGGAGCTACCCAACGGTTGAACAGTTTTTGCCCTACGCGTACAGAAGCCTCATCTTCTGTCGTCTGACCTTTTTCCATCTTGCGCTTCTCTTGTAGCATATAAAAGAACGTCTCGTCGAGCTTGTCGTCTGCATGCAAAGCAAAGATAGCTGGATAAAAATCGTACAGTGTGGAGTTTTCATCCTTGAGATGGTTCAGAAAACTCTCAGGATCAGTGAGTTTGAGAGCTTTATACTTGTCTTTCGAGGCGTCCATGTTCCGAACCATTGCCTGGATCTGGGTGGCTGTATGAGCAGTTGCCATTATACATAGAACCCACTTGCTCTCTTAAAAAGTGTCCGCAATTCAATAAGATGAGTGGTCAGATAGTTATGCCACCAGTTGCGCCGCCTGCAGAAGAACCTATAGCGCAAATACGCGGTTCTCCTATGACAGCTGCTGCTGGTGCCGTACAGTTGCGTACTAATGAGCAGGTTGCTGCAGTTCAAAATCTTGGAGGGAAGATGACGGGGGGAGCTACCGTCACACTTAAAAATGTTCCAGATGTGCCAAGTGCAGGAAACTCAAACCCTGCTGCAGTATTTGCTGGATTAAAAGAGATTCAGGCAATTCAAGATGCCAACAGTCAATATGATGGACTAGGAAATGCTCCGCCCATGAAAGTTGGTGGAAAAAGAAGATCAAGAAAACACAAGAAACATGGCGGGAAAGTCCGTAAGCACACTCGGAAACATCGGGGGTCTTCTCGCAAGCATCGTGGCGTTCATCATTCTCGTCGGAGGGTACATCCTCATCGTAGACAAAAAACCCATAAGAAGTGATTACGTATTCTACTTTACTATTTTGAATGTTGCACTCTTAACTGGCGTAGCAGTTGCATGGTATTATCGTGACGTTCGCGAGATCAACGTTAACTAGGCTTATACTCTTCTAGATAGGTCGTCAACTTTTCTACAAACTTTACACAATCCTCTTTTGAGGTCAGAGCAGTCAGATTGATCTTTCCAGTTCGAAAGATGCATGCAGTCCAACGTTCTGGAAACACAACCTTTACGCATGGAGATACATCTGGCTCGAAATCAGCACGAATACCCTTCTGTTGGAAATAGCGTTGCAGTGCAAGTCTACTTACGGTGAATGTCTCGGGAAGGTTTGAAGTATAGTTCATAAGGACTACACGCCGATTCACATGTTCCCAAGTTCCTTCTTTCAGGCACTCGGCTGGTAGTTCCTTAAAGATAGCCTCAAGTTTTGAAAGTGTTGATGTCTCATATAACGGGTCAAGAATACCGGTCATATGAAACACTCCGTTGTGAAAGATTTTTACAGTGACTTCCTTATTGGGAAGAGTCCCTCCGCCATCATCAAGGACAACAACAGTCACTGAATTATTGCCAAATCCAGAAGATGTGACAGGCTTAGGGTTTCGCCTCTTGATCTTGTCCCTTTTGCTTTCTCCGCGTCGGAGGACGCCCCTTTTTTCCACCTTTATCAGTACTTCGTTTATTGGGAGTTTGTGTAGGAGTTCGTCCGTGTTCAACTTCATGTTGAATGTGTGGAGTACTACCATTGTTGATAACTTCGGCTCGGTCAACATCTCGTGATGTCTCAAATATCCGTAAACGACTTGTTCCGTTTTTCCATGAAAGTGGTAGAATAAGTGGGTTTGAAACTACCACGCTCATATCAAACTTTTCAAAACCTTTTCTGAGTTTTGTTTCATCAGTAGGATGCAGCATTAGCAACGGATCAACGTATCCTAAAAAGATATGACCACTCGAATGATGATTGTATATGTTTTTAACAGCATCAGGAAGTTCTTCAGTCATTACCTTTGAAAGGTCTATAGCACCTTCGGGAAGCTCTTCTCTTGCTAGTTTTGTACTCTCAATAAGATTTATACCTGCATAAATCCATAACATTATATAACAATGGTAAAAACACGTAAATATCGTTTTCCGCGTAAAATGTCGAAATCTTACTGTCTGAAAACATCTTGTAAAAAGATGGGTTTCACACAAAAAGCATCTTGTCGTCCGTATAAAAATTGTTACTCGAGGGTGAAGAGATAACGAGCTCTGTTTAGCTTACCGAGTATTTCGTCGCGTATGTTCAGAAGGTCTGTGTCCGTCTTTTTTAGTTGTTTTGGTAGATCATATGTTAGCCAACGCATACACTCTTCCAGAATAATATGACCCTTTTTATCTGTTGCATCATACAACTGGATTTTTGAGTTCTTTGCCGTGAAATGAGGACGTCCATACTTTCCCATGTACGTCTCTACAAAGTCATCAATGCTCTCGTCTAGTGAGGATACAAGATCATCTGTAGCCTTATGTCTAGCAAATGACATGGTTTGCCAGTGGTATATTTTTACTTGATCACGTACATACATCAGCACCTGTAAAATATCAGCCGACATTTATATAATCTGTATACAAATGATTCGTTCATCGGGTGTAAAGAAGGTATACCGCAAGGTGAAACGCACTCTGCTTGTCGATTCCAGAGACAGAACACCTTTGCAGACGCCAGCAAACTATTCAGTAACTCTACCAAAGACGTACGAGAACATTTACTCTGTTACGTTACGTTCTGCTGAAATCCCAAAGACATGGTATGAGTTCTCTGCTGCTGGTGGAAACACGAGCATGGTTGTCACTGTAAGTGCCACTCCCACGACAATAACGATTCCGGATGGAAATTATACAGGATCAACCCTTGCATCAGCACTACAAACAGCTCTTGTTGCAGCGTATAGCGGTGGCTCGTTCACCGTGACATACAGTGACATCACAAACAAACTCACGATTACAAAGGCTTCTGGTAACTTTACGCTGAGCTTCGCCGATCAGGTTCAGAGTCAGTCCGTATGTGGTTCCACCGTTGTAGTACCCCCGACATCTAGATGGTGGGGTCTTGGATACTTTTTGGGATTCAACAAGATCGATTACACATCGTCGGGATCTGTTCTAACGAGTGCATTTGCTGTCCAGACCACAGCGTTCAGCTATCTTCTGATGGAACTCGATTTCATAAACAAGGCTGACGAGACTGCAATCGATGGAAAAATGTCTGGTCGCGTAGATGGTGCATTTGCAAAGATTCCAATTGTACCTTCATCAAGCGGAAGCACCATATTCTTCAGAGAGTGGTGCTGCCCTCTGAATAAGAGCGTCATGTATCCGCCATTGAGCCAGCTGAGAAACCTCAATATCAAGTTCCGGTTTCATGATGGAAGAGCGGTAGATTTTAATAACGCGGACCATGCGCTTACACTAGAGTTTGAGCTGCTCGAGAGCAACTTTGATGAGTACTCTTCTCTAGAAATAGCTCCGCTATAAATTAATGAATATAACAACAGTGCTAGTAATTGCAGCACTCTTTGTAGCTACTGATATGATTTGGCTTCTGACGGGTGGTAAATACTCATTGGCTATACACCAAAAAATACAAGGTTCGCCAGTTGTATTCCGTTATGGAGCCGCCATTGTAGTGTATGCTGCGATGGTGTATCTATTGAGTCTTGCAGTGTCTGCAACTCATGCATTCACGATTGGATTTTGCACGTACGCAGTCTATGATTTTACAAACTATGCATTGTTGAAGGATTATGATCCGTTCTTCGCGATTGCAGACACAATATGGGGAGGAATCTTGTTTGCTATAGTGTTTATTGAAAAGAGTTATCTCAAACTTTAAGTTTCCGATATTAACCACATTTTCCGAAAAGTTGATATAAATCTTCGGAAAATCTGTAATCTGGGTCCAGTATTTCCCATCTGAATCCAAATACACTGGCAGTGGTGGTATTGTAACAGTACTGGACCACAATTGACCAACCCACATATGTTCTATATATATTGTTGAAATGTTTAGCAGAAATAATGACTGATTCGTCTTGGATAACAATCACTGTTGGTGGTGTCACAGCAGGCGCAGCTGCTGCTGCTGTAACATATACCGCAACGCTGACAACTTCGAAAGCTCTCGCATTCGGGTCTTCGATTTCAATGAGTGCTTTGGGTGAAGTTGCCGGGTATGGCGCATCGTATTTTTTGGGTCCCGCTGCAGGAGTAACTGTACGAATTGTATCAAACACTGCGGCAAAGACTGCCGAGGAAACTATAAAAAACTCGGGATATTATGCGGCTGCCGGCGCTGCAGCTGTTGCAGGTGCACTGACGGCGCTCACTGTTACGATTGGAACACGGGCAATAGAATATTCAATCGAGTATGGTGGGAAATTGAGCAAAGAAGTTGCACAACAGATTTCAGAGGCGTACATCAAGTACAAAATGTCGCATGTGCAATTTAGCGATTATACACCTGTAAACGAACTAGAGGATAATGACTGGGTAGTTATTAGTTCACATCAGCCTGCTTCGAAATCTGAGAATAAATGTTCAGATCCGGACGGAACTGACGGACCTGAGGTATCGTCACCGCACCACGAGTCTTGATATCGTTGGCGTTGTACAAGACAGCATGGACGTGCTGCTTGCGGATCTCCGTAACCTGAGAGGATGACGTATTCTTCTTTTTGTATCCGATTGTTTCCATTTATATCTACTTGTCAATTAAATCGCAGGAAGCACAAGTTCCACTCGCAAAAGCAGGATATCTAGAAATAACTCCTTTATTGTCGTTCTTTCTCATGCCGAAGTGTTCTCCAAGGTTGAATGGCTGGATTACACGCTGCTCTTCCTCGATCACGCGAGCGCAACCGATAGCCTTTGGCGTGGTTGCTACAGCAAAATCGGGACGCAAAAACGGGATTGGGACTTGGGCACATGAATTGCGATCGGCGCGAACTTGTCTGTTGACTGCAGAAGTGCGATACGCCTGTCCCTCTTTCATGGCTTGAACGACGGAGGAGTCACGCCACTTTACCATGTTTGTCGAGTTGCCCTGCGATGGAAGTTCATCGGGAAGTACTGCCGCCATTTTACGAACACGTGCAGTTAGTTCAGAACTGTCCTGCAGGTTAATAGATGGTGGGCGTGTTTGTGCGCGTTCAACTTGTTGTCTTCTGAGAGCCAACAGCTCTCCAGAAGAATATGTACGTTTCGCTGCGAACGTAGCTTGAGACATATTATAGTATGTTTAGAGAAGTTCGGGACATTAAAGTAGCTCGACACAAGTTAGAACATGACGACGGCAACACTCGCGCGTCAAACCAATCTCATCCATAGCGCGCCCCTCCGCAGTCTTCGTCGTAGTCTTTGTTAGGTATGGAATCTCATCTTTTGCATCGCGTCCGTCCTTTGACTTATTGCGTTTCACAGCCTCCTGATAAGCATCCCACTTGCCGGCTAGAATGTTATTGCAGGTTACGCAACGAATGTTAATGATCATCTTTGTTACTATGTATCTTTTCTAGAAACATCTCATTCCATTTTCTACTCCTGAAATAAGAGATGATTATTGCCAGTGCGAAAGATTTGACTGCCGCGATGGCAGTACTGGTTCTTGCGTTAGTACCAATTGCTACAGGTCTTCCTGGTTCTGTTCTTGATATTACCCTGACGAACCCGATATTTGTCAAGTTGGTCTGGGTAGCGGTATTAATATTCTTGCTCGTCAAGCGTTATGTGTTAACATCGATAATATTGATCGCACTCGGACTAATGATACGCTTCGAGGTATTTGGCTCATACGCGTATTCTCACGACGGAATACTTGCACAGTATGCTGAGGAGGCGAGGCGTGATCCCCGTTTCAACGAGTCTACCGATGTAGATCTCCAGATAGCGGAGGGAACGCTCAGCCGTGATCCTGCCAGATGGTTGGATTCCGGAAGAAAGCGTGGACCACTACTACTGTTCCCTCCTACTCCGGAACAGTTAGCGCTGGTGGGGAACAATGGGCATCTGAACTAGATGACACTTTCTTTTTAATATCAAATGCTTCGCGTTTTGGTGTAGGAGCATCATTTTTCTGTGACACATTCACATGAACATGATCCAAATCGCCAACAATCTCTGGTTTGTCGACATCATCAACATCATTGAACAGTGTTCGGAACTCTTGAATCACTGAATCCAGAATGTTTGGAGTTGTTTCTTGCAGACGGTCTTGTTCGGATCGTACCACCTTCAAAAAGTCCATTGCATTCACTCGTTGGTCTCTTCGAAGCGCGAGCTCGCTTGCAATGACGCGATGCAACTTTCCATACGCGATTGCTGCCAAACGATGTGACTCCGAAAGCTGGGATGTTTTCATATACTGGTTTATCGTTGTGAGTATACCGCAAGCGATTGTTGAAATACCAAGTATTGCACCCGCTGTTTTCTGTGTAGGTTCATTGAAAATGCTTGGAGATGCAATAGTCGCTGAACCTGCAAGGGTCGAGACGACGATTGAAGGTATTGTCAGGTAAAAATTGATCTTTTCGTACTTGATTTGACATTTTTCATGTAACCATCTATAACAGTTACACCTATCACCTATACTTGCCAGCAGTTTCTCGTGACTAGAGTTCCACGACGATGCAATTTCCGAAGACGTTTCAGACGTGTCCTCCAGTTTTTCAAGACGTTCATCCATTATTAAATTACCAGGCTAGTTCTAGTTCAGCCGCGGACCAATATTCTACATGAACACCTCCAGGAAAGTCTCGACGAATAATGATAGGCAATTTACGCTCAAGAATCTCACGCTCTGCTACTTTCCATAGAAACTTTGGATCGTTGGTATTGAAATCCGTGATCTGAACAAGTGGTGTTGCTCCCTCAGCAAGTTCTTGCGTACGAC
>JACCDP010085246.1_pt1 | contig 15342 bp, 22 predicted proteins | sample 7445841 | NCBI WGS metagenome assembly JACCDP01 (sample SAMN15323441, study PRJNA562643) | freshwater metagenome | isolation source: river surface water | place: USA:Blue River Watershed | collected 2017-08-17 | reverse complement strand
AGGGGTTGCAACAACAGCGGGGTAACGGATGGTCACTTCAAAGTTGACAGCAGGCTGCAATGCGATTTCTGGGCTGATGTAATACGGGCGACCAGATGCACGCATGTTGACAAGGCCCACTTCAGCTGTCGTTGCAGAGTTAGATGCAATGGCTGCGTCCAGCGTGAAATTAGCTTTGGGGGGGAATGCCAGCACAGGCGTTTCGCGCAGATAGTTCTTGCTGAGAATGTTCAGCTCAAGCATACCTGCTTGATAAATGGTGTTCACATCAGCAGCTTGCGCGGCCACAGCTGCGGCAGCGGTTGCATTGAACAGCACAGGGCTTGCGACTGTGTAGGTGTTAGCCGTAGAAACCGAACCAGGGAAGAAAAGCACTTCAATGGATTCGATCATGAACGCTTTACCAGAAGGCAGCGTGTTGGGCAGCTCGAGGTTGGTGTCCCAGAGGGTCTTGGGCGAACCAGCAACACCACCAACAGCAGATGTCAGGCCTTGGCCAATCGGCTGGCTGAAAAAGGTGAATTGCGTGGCACCAGCTGTGGGATAAAGCTGGTAATCATAGAATCTCTGGCGAACGACTTCGGATTGCGCGGGGTTAGTAACGCGACGGGCGTTGAAATCCGCAGCTGAGGGAAACTTATCCATGTTTCAAATTCCTTTTTAGGTTAGATGGATTACTTAAAGGTGTAACCTTCGCGCTTCAGCGTGCTGTTAGCACCTGAAAGCAGCGGGGTCACGCCAGGGCGAGTGTAGGCAGACAGCAGCGGGGTCACACCAGGGCGTGTGTATGCGCCTACGCCACTAATGCTGCGGATTGGGCCAACACGATTGGTGCCTTGCACGATGGTGGCAGGGCTGTAATAGCCGAGTTTCATCGTGGCAGGTAGGAATGTCTTGATGATGCCTGCGGCCTGCACAGTCAATGCGCCTTCGGCCATCTTCATGGACATGCCACCTGTGGGCTTTTTCAGGAAATGGCCGAGCAGCACAGTAGTGACTGCCTTCACGCCATCGCCCAGGCCGACCTTACCAGGTGTGGTCTGCAAGGTTGTGGGCAGGAAGGTGTTGATCTGACCTTGGATAAGGTCAACACCAACAGCACCAACACCACCAATGAATGCATTTTGGATTGCCTTCATGAATTCAATGCGTCCCATGCCACCCATGGGGTTGCGCTTGCGCATGACGCGCTTGCGCATTGCGGCCACAGGGTTGCGCTTGCGCTTGGGTGCAGCCATTGTGGTAACAGGGTTGCGCCTACGGGCGCGGGTTTTCCGCATGGGCTTGCGCTTGCGGGGATTGATAAGAAGCATTTCAGCCATTTCAATTTCCTTTCGAGTTAACGGCTCGGGTCTGAATGATCGACTATCCCGCGCTCGGTGAAATCGTAGAGTCCACCTATCAAATATAGCGCGGTTCCGTCTGGTGAGACAACAAATAGAGGCTTATCTTTTGCGCGAAATTTGTGAATGTATTTTTCCAGCTGGCCATCTCTGACTGTGCTGTAGAGGATGCCATCCACCTCGCCAATGGCCACGCCCACCTCTGGCAAGTCTTGCACTTCGATGCTGCCTATCTCGACAGCATCATGACCTGTGAACCTCTCATAAAGATTCTTGGCCTGGTCAATCTGATTGCGCACAGCTCTGCTCTGAAATGCTTTGCTGCTCGGTGGCACAGGATTCATGCGCACGCCTTTGCTGACATGTTTTGCCTTCAGCAGCACAGGTATGTCGCAATCCCATGCGGCCAGGCTGCGATTGATCGCGCTGCTAGGATCATTTGCTTTGGCTTTTCCTGTGCGTTTCTTACGCATGCCACCCATCCTGGCGCAAAATGATTCTCGACGCTTTGCAGCTGCTGGCCATTGTTTCGCTGCCTTTACTGTGACTGGCTTTTTTATGGCCATTAGACCTTGACCACCTGCACAGGTATGCCGCGCTCATTGGCAATCGCTGTGGCCACATTCTTGGCCATAGGCATGCTGTCAGCATAGGCTAGTGTGCGGCCTGATCTGCTGCATTTGATCTCATAACCTTGCAGCGGATTTTTCTTGCGCTCGCCATTGGCCACCAGCTTAGTGCGGCTGCGTGTGCCTTTGGTTGGCGTTGGGTTTGATCTTCGTCCCATTGTGCCTAAACTGGTTTCCATTCCTGTAATCATTCTGAACAATTCTCGCAGCTGGTCTGCATATACATTGCTGAATGATTGTGACTTTTTAATTTCTCCGAGACTAGTTACCTTTGCGAATTCCATTTCATAAAGGTCTGATCCTGGATCGTAGGTAATGCGCACTTTGTTATAAGGTGACATGTTTCGCGGAATGGAAAACATCAGCATGTTGTCACTATAGACAAAATTCTTAGCACCTGTCATTGCGCTGAATTTGTTTGCACCTAATTGTTGATAGATTGTCTCGGCCACACGCGACATTGGATTTTTTTTCAGCTTCCCTTTGCGCTCCATGTCTAGCGCAATGGCCACAGCTTGTCTCTGGGGCTTGCCTTTGCGCATCTGTGCGCTGATTTCCTGGCTAACAGTTGCGGCAGGGTTTTTCTTTGCTGCCTTCTTGCGCAGCTGCGCCAGCTTGCCTGACTTGGCCATTTCGGTAAATCGCTTGCGTGCTGCAATCTGTTTTGCGGTTGCCATGATTATTTGCTTTCCTGGTATCTGATAAATGCCTGGTATGCGAAAAATGCCACGCCTGCCAGGGCCACCCATTGCACAATGTTGGCAATGCTGCCCAGGCCTGTCTGCGTCTGCGCCTGTGCCTGTTTCGTTTGCTCTTGCGCAATCATGACAGAGGCCTTTTGATCTGGCGTCAATCCCTCTAATTTGCTGAGTGTGTCAATTGCGTTGTTTGCATCTGTAATCCAGTTGACCATCCAGCTGACCAGACTGCCAATTAAATACAATGCGCCTGCGATTGCAGCACCCACGCCAATCGGCACCAGGGGCAATGCGCCTAGCGTTTGCATGTTGACTTGTGGCAGCTTGATGCCGACTGTGTTGGCCAGGGCAGATGCTGCATTGATTGCTTCGCCAGCTGTGCGCAGCTCTGATTTTTTAGTTTCAAAATCGCCTAGCAAGGCCAGCACAGGCAATCTCGCATCGTCGCTTATGTCTGTGTCCAAAATCATGCGCAGGCCATATGCGGCCTGGTCAACAGCGTTAATAGTCTGTTGAAATTCCTGAACCTTGCGCTGGTAATAGTTCAGGTCGGTTGGCGTGGTTTCGCCTTGCGCACCTATCACTAGCGCACTTTCAGGGTCAATGATTTCAGATTGACCGAGAGACATTAGAAACCCCCAAATAGCAGGTCAGCTAATAGCAAGGGTTCCAACACATTGCGCACATCGCCACGCTCTGCTGGCGGCATCGTTGCGCCTGTGGCCAGATATGCGGTTGATGCATCGCCCATCTGAAATTGTCTGGTCAATGGTGGCGCAATGTTCTCAGGGCATTGCAGGCCTACTGTTGGGGTCAGCATGTCGCTCGGAATGATCGGGCTGCTGACAGTGAACAGTCCTGGTGCCTGGCCTAGCATGGGATTCATGCTTGCCATGACAGGGCTGCTCATGTCTGCCATTGGCATTGCATAGGGCAGGTTTGACACATAGGCAGGGTATGGCAGTTCGTCCTGGCCAACAAATTGCTGATCGTTTAACAGATACATTTTTATGCTCCGAGTAAGAATGCAGCTGCTAGTGCAGCCAGGGCGATTGCACCGACATTGTTGCCTTCGGTAATTGGTGTGGCTGTAGCTGGTAGTGTCATGCCACGCGCGGCCAGCTCTTTGCGTGCGCCCATCATCCACAGCTCGCGCTCACGCGCATCCAAAACAGGGCCGACCTCTTGCAGCCAGGCAGCTAATCCTTCCGCATCAGGATCGCGTTTCAGCACATCCTTATACAGTTGGCGCAGGGCAATTTCGGCCTGTGTCGGCTGCGCAGCAGTTGTTGTTGGTTTGGCTGTTGTTGTGGTTGGTGTGCCAGGTGTTGTCGTTGGCATTCTTGCGGATAGCTCACGCTTTGCCTCGGCCATCCACAGGGCTTTTTCGTTTTCGTCTAACACATCGCCAACAACAGTTAGCCAATAGTTCATGCCCAACAAATCAGGATCGCGGCCTAGCACATCTTTATACAATTGGCGCAGGGCAGTCTCAGCTTGCGTGATAACAGCTGGTGCTGGTGTGCTTGGCACCGATACAACAGGCTTTGGCGTCATAGGCTCATAAATGGGTGTTGGTTTTGGGGGAGCAACAACAGTTGCTGTTTGCGTTGGTGGCGGGGTAACAACAACAGGTGGTTGTGTAACAACAGGTTGCAGGCGATATGCCAATTGTAGTTTTTCAGCTTGCTCTCTTGCGTCTAATTCTTCACGCGCTTCTGCCATCCACATGGCTTTTTCACCTTCATCCAAATAATCGCCAACAACACTCAGCCAATAGTCAAAACCAGCTGCATCTGGATCACGGCCTAACACGCTTGCATATAGATCGCGCAGCTGTGACTCGGCCTGTGTTGGGCCAGCTGGTGCAAATACATTTTCGGATGCACGCCTTTGCAATTCTAGGTTTGCGTCATACATCCAGCGATCTCGCTCACCAGCATCTAAAATTTCACCTACCTCAGACAGCCACCAATTGAGGCCAACAGGGTCTGGATCGCGTCCTAACACATCACGATAAAGTTGTCGCAGGGCAGTCTCGGCTTGCGTGGCCCCGCGCAGCGTTGCTCCGCGCAGCGTTGCGCCATTCATGGGCATTGCTTTGAAATCGTAAAAAGTCTCAGGGAATAAATTCATTTGTCGACCTCGTTTGCGATATATAGCGTTAACAATGCCAGGCCGACTAGACCCAGGATGTTCAAAATTTCGCTGCTGGCTGGATTGATGTCCACCTGCAAATCTGTGCCTGGCACATTGACCATATATGGTTGCGGTTCGGGTGCCTGGGTAGCCTGGTTGAGATACATGACTATTTCCGCATCAGCACTAGGGCTAGGATCAAACCACCACCCAACAGCAGCAACAGGTTTTGTGTCTCTCTACTGATGCCGACTGCGACTGTAGTGGCTGGCACATCTGTGCCTTTCAAGGGTGGCAGGCCTTGCTTGGCTCTATCAATGTTGGCCTTCAGCAGTTCGGATTGATAGTAGGTTGTCACCAGGCCTGTCAATGCACGCTCGGCTGTCTTATACCAGGGTTCCCCAGGTAGGTTTTGTTCTTCAATAATTTTTGTAATGCCAGGCAGCTCTGTTTCAATTGCAGGCAATGCACCCTGCGGGTCAAAAATGTTGTAGAGGCTGCTATCTGCACCTGTTGTTACTTGTCCAATGCTCATATTTATCCTCACGCTGCTAGGGCTAATGCGCCCAGGCCAATCAATGCAATGGTGCCAATATCGCCCATGCCTTGTGTGACTGGTTGACCTGTGCTGGTGGTTGTGATCGCGCGGCCATCTGGCAGCGTCCTGGTGATGGTGCCGTTTGCATTGCGCACGACAACAGAACCATCTGACAATGTTTGTCGTTGCCCTGGTTGCAATCCTGTTGTTGTTGGTTTGCCTTCAATAATGTTGCTCAGAGTGACAGCTGTGGTGGCCAGGCCTGTAATGCTTTTCAGCGTTTTGTTCAGCTGGTCAATGCTCGGCAGGTCATCCCAAAAACTTGTCACATCATAGGTCTTGCCATCTGGTGTTTCTGCCAACACTCGGCCTGTCGTTTTATCTGTGCCAATCATGGTGCCATCGCTTGTTACGCCAATGTCCCAATCGTAGAGGCTCTCGCTGGTGATCTGTGGCAGCTGTAGGCCCATGCCACCCTGTGCCTCAAAACCAATGCCAATCTGTGATGGGTCTGGCAGCAGTCCTGTTCCTAGATCATCTTCTAAAAAATCTATGCCAAAAATATCTTCAGGAACAAGTGATTGGCCTGTCCCGAAATCCTCTGGCCATAGGCTCTCTGGCGTAAAGGTGTATGCGTCTGTGCTGTATAAGTATTCGTCCACCGCTTTTATCCCTTCCGTTGCAACATCGATGCCTATGTCTATTAAGACCGATTGCGGAATGCTCTCGCCTTTGATAGTAGCTTTTGTGACATTTGTTGCCACTTTTCCAACAGTTTGCGAATCCACCGCATAGCCTACGCTCGATCCTACAAGTTGTGCCACCTCATTGATTAGCAAATTTTCTAATGCTGTCGAAAATTTACCGCCTGATTGTATGGTGGAAATGGCAACAGAACCCACCATTTTTGTCAACAGCGGATTGGCCGCTGCCGATATGCCTACCGAACCTAGCGCAGCTGATCCAATCTGGTTTGACCAGGTTGCCAGGTAGCTCGCACCACCAGCAATAGGTGCAAAAACTGCAAAGGCCAGCATCAAGGCTCGCACAGGTGGCAGATTCATGATCGACCCCACCTGTGCAGCAAATGCATTCAGGCCTGTCAATTCTTTCCACGACACGACAATTGGCACATCGCCTGCAAATTGAATTGCATACCAGGTGAACCCATCTCCGCGCGAATTGTTCAGGTCGAGCAGGTTGATTTCTTTTCCTGTTGTCTTGTCATACACCTGGCTGTATTGCACCTCGACCTGTATAGGTTGGCCATCAGGGTTGCCTGGGTCTGTTTGTTCCTCAATCTGTGACCATCTGCGCTCTGCTAGGTTGTATAGGCTTGTTACACCATAGCTTGCCAATTGCTCGGCAGCATCCTTCAGCATCACAGCTGGATCGTTTGTAAAGCTGGCTGTGTGTTTGATGTTTAGCAGCTGTAGCTGCTCTAGCAGCTGCGAGAAAATTTGCGCAGCAGCTGCCTGGTCAAATGGTCGGCCTTTGCTGTTTACTGGCATTAAACTGCCTCGACATGGATCACAACAGGGTCAGGTGGTGCGTATCCCATCGCATACGGCTCAGTAGGATCAAGGTCAATCCATTGATTGCCCACCAACACCTGCATGTAAACATGCTCAAAAATTCGCGGGTCGCTGTAGCCTGTCACAACAAACCTGGTTGGATAGCCAATGCTTTCCAACATGCTGGCCAGTAGTGTCACCTGGTCATCGCAATCCCCATATTGCAGCATCAGCGTTTTGTCAGGTGTGGCCAATGTCTCAACACCATTCACATCCTTTAGGTATCGGATATGGTCGCGCACAAAATTAAACACAGCTTCAGCTTCGGCCAGCTCGTCTTTTTCAGGCGTTAAAAAGGCCGCTGAAGCTGCGGCCTGTCTTATCTCTAGGTCTGTTTTGTATGCATTGACCAGCTGGCGCATGGCCCCAATTGTTTGGTAAACACCTCGCACGCCATCAGACATGCCTAGCAAGGTGCCGCGCAGCTGGCCTGCGCCAGAGATATAAGGGGCTAGAAACATGCCCCGATTAGATTATTTTTCTGGCTGCTCGTCAATCTCTGGCTGTTCATCATCTTCTAATTCAAACATGGGCATCGCCTCTGCTCTGACCTGCTCCAGCCAGGCTTTATGCGGTTTGACTTCAGGCGCAGCTGTGCAAAGGGCCAGCCACCAGACACGGCTAAACATGATTTCGACAATATCGTCTGGCATGTCAGAAAAGATGAAAAGGGCTGCTTTTTCTATGTCACCAGGTTGGCCGCGAATGGCCAACAGCTGTGACAGTAGGCCGCGCAGGTTGCGTGGATCATCGTTTTGCATTTGTTCGTTTTCCTGTGGTTGCATTTGAACGGATGGGGCAGCTGCAATGTCAGCTGGCAATTGCACGCCAGGCAGCGTGCCTGGAATGATTGCAGGCTGCTGTTGCGCCTGTATGCCTGTTTTTACTAAATCAAGCACTTGCGGCAGGCTTGACAGCAGGCTGTCTTTTTCAGTCTCTGGATTGATTTCCTCGCTGGCCATGCGCAGCTCTTTGATAGCTCCGACGATTTCGCCAATGCTGCTTTTACTAGAATTATCAATGCCCATGGCCTGTCGCATCATGGTCATCATCGACAGCATTTTTGTCATTTCTTCCATTGGGTCTTTTTGTGGCTGCTGCTTCATTTGCACCAGGGCATCCAACATTTGCGCCTGGCCCTGTGCAATCGTGCCTAGCACTTGACTCAAACCAGCTGGCAGGCCTGTAGTCTGTTCAGCTGCGCCTTGCTGTTTGGCAATCGTGATGCGCGTTTTGCGTCTAACAGCAAATTTGCGCGAATCGGGTGTGCTTGCGTATAGGCGCAGCTCATACTCGCCAGGGCCGAATTGTTGGCGCAGCGTTTCAAAGTTGCTGTCCTCGAATTGCTCTGGTGTGTAGTTTGCGCACCATTCCAGCTGGCCTTGCGCGACTCGGTAAACCTTCAGCTCTGCTCGCTCTGCATCGCTGGCCAGCTCGAGCATGGTGGCCAATCGGTCTGTGGCCGTTTCTTCAAATTCTTCATCTGGCTGCACAGCTTCGGTTACTGCACTTAACACAGGCTGGTCTGGATGCACACCAGCTGGCCTGGCTCGAGTCTCGCCAGTTTCTGAATGCTGCCATAGCACCAGGTCTGGCCCATCGATTGTGTGACTTTCGCCTACTTGCTGCCAAACAGGTGCAGCTGGTGCAGGTGTTTTGCGTGGTCTTGCCATGTTTTTTCTCCATAAAAAAAGGGTGCGAATCTCGCACCCCGATCTTAAATCACCTTGAATGATCTAGGAAAGATTCTTCAAGGTCGGTTGATGAAAACCACAATAATCATCTTTATTGACCTGTGGCCACAGGGTCAATGATTGAACGGCCAGGCCTTCGGCCTTTGGCACCAGAATGGCAAATGGCGTTGGTGGCCGTTGCCGACACATCAGGCTGCCGTTTGCCTGTTCTCCAATTAAATGAATGCTGCTATGGGTGCAGGTTGCGCAGGTAGTCAATTTGATTCCTTTCGTTGGTAATGGTCGCGCTCTGCCTTCACATAACGCGCTGTGACTAGTTCAAGTGTTTTTCTAAGCTGGTCTACCTTCACAATTGCTTGGTCTAGGTCGGCCTGGGCTTTCATTTGCTCCATCTTCAGCATCTGTAGACGGAAATCCTCTGCTCTCTGGTCGGTCATGTTGCCCCTTTTTCATACAGTTATTGACACGAGTCCAAGGGCGCATGGCTGCGCCATGCTTAACCCCTAAAACCCTCCACTCATACCTCCGAGAAACAAATACCTTGTCCCTGGCTGTATCTCTCACACCAAACACATCGCCAGCTGGCACTTCGCCATAGCGGTTTAGTGGTTTATCTGTTGTGCCTGCAAGTCTGCGCAAATACTTGCTGCCACGCTCCGTATATGCCACGCGGATGGGCAAATTGCGTCTTTCGCATGTTGGCCCACGCATTGTCTCGACAAACCTGCGCCAATTGCCGCTGTCAGCTGCGCTGCGTGCCTCTTTCACAATATTGCTCAATGCGCTGCTTTCATCTGTTCTTCGCAGCTCGCGCCACACGCCTACAGGTGGCCCACCTATCTGCTGGAATTGTCTGATTCCCCAGGTTGATGCCCAGGCCTCGATGCGTGGGCTAGTGTTGACTGATTCATACTCATCGCCTTCCACATCGTCTTGCACCTGGTAGCCACCACCATCGACATTTTTCGCAACATACTTTGCAATGTATCCAGCTGCTGTGCCTTTGCTTGGATCAATGGCCACAAAATTCACGCGATTGCGTTTTGCACCAGGTTCGTCGCCATCTGTTTCCAGGCCATAGTGCAAGATGATCTCCCTAAATTTATCGCGCAGCTGTGCCTCTAAAAACAACAACAGATGCCAATGCGGGGTTGCGTCATGGTGTGCCTCTGCAATCCGAAAACCATAGACTCTAATGCCGCTGCGCTGAAATTTAGCGCGTATGCGCGACCATACTTTGCTCAAATACGCTTGCGCCTCTCTAGGTGTTGCACCACAAAACTTTGGATTGTCCTCAATGCGGCCTTTGTCGTTTGTGCGCTTTGGATGGTATTTGCTTGGGCAGGTTATGGTCACAAATTCGCTGATATGTCCCAGGCCATCTGCGACATGTTCAAACCCTTTGATGCGCACCATCAGCTCGCCTCGCCTGATCTTTGGATTAGCGACGCTCTTTTCTGCCAGGTCTGCAAGGGCATAGACCTCGCCTGTGTCGCAATTCTCTAGCTCTGTTTCTTGCAAGGCCATTGCATTGCGTCTGCGTTGTTGGGTGCGCCTGTCTACTGTTGCGTCACTTGCGTATATCTGTTCACGCTTATGCACATAACCTAGCGCAATTGCCTCGGCCTCTAGCAGCCTGGCCTGATGCACGCGCAATTTTCTGCGCCACCACAGGCTGTCTGTCATGCGTGCAATCGCAGGGTTGTCTTGCACATCGTCAGCTGGTGGTTGTATGCCGTAATTACTGACAAATGCTGATAATCGTCTGCGCAGCTGCTGCGCATTTAAAAACATGCCTGGCACTATCTCTGACAGGCTCATGCATTTTTTTGCCAGCTGGTCGGCCATTTCGCACAGCTCTGCATCTTTCAAATTGATTGGCACACGCAGCTGACGAATGCGCTCGGTTGTGTCGTGCAGCCAGATGTTTGCGTTGCGCTCTGCCTCGCTCTGTCGGCCTGTGCCTGGTGGTATGTCTGCGGCCTCTTTCAATCGCTGCGCGTGAATGCCACGCATGCGCGTCTGCCATGGGTCAGGCACCCATGACAGCCGATCTTCGGCCCATGCTCTGTTGTCAAACATTAGCGCGGATAGGCGCAGTTTGGCTTTTCGATCAGGCTTTTACATTCCTCGCAGGTCTTGCATACCATGCGCAGATTTTCTGGCCACACACGCGCTGCCCAGTTAGCCATATAGCCAGAGACAATCACGCTGCTGTCTGGCAAGCAATCGGCCACAGTTGCATACAGCCAATGGCCTTTGTGATTCAGATGCACACGATCCCCTACACAAAACAGATGACCGTTTGGTTTTGCTAGGTCTTGCAGCTCGCTGATGCCCATTGATTGCCTCCATGAAAGATGCGCAATTGTGTGTTGCCTATGGCCACCCCTGTCCAATTGGTTTTTTGCATCTGTTGCTGTGCCTGATAGGTAACTAAACCTATGACTATTGCTAAACAATAGGTTTATTCAATAAACTATTGTCATTTGCATAGCATAGTTTTTTACAATCGCACATCCGAAAGGGGATAGACATGGGCTATTTACAGGATCGGGCGCGGTTTTCCAGCAGTCCCGAATTCTCTGCATTTATTGCTGGTCTTGATTGGCTGTCAGCTGGCCATGATGGGCCTTTTGGTCAGCAGCTGGCCGCGCTAGCATTTGAGGCAGACTTAGACCAGCTTGGGAAACTCATGCGCGGGTTTGGCCCTGAGTTTGATCGCGCCATGAGTCTGGCGCAGCTGTATGAATGGGCGCAACAATGATCCGTTTGCTGATCGGGTTTATTGTCGGCCTGGTGGTGTATGCCTGGTGGTTTAATCAAATTCAGGTCATACGGCCGTTAGACCTGATAGAAGCATATGACAAGGGCCAGAGGGATGCCCTGAAAACAAATCCTGTGTCGGCAGAGTTAGAGATGACCTGCGCTGGCTTATGGATGGGCCAGCAGCAGGCGCGTTAACCCTGTTTGTGTGTTAGCTGGTCGATGCGCTCATGCGCACGCTCTACTGCTTTTTCTAGCGTGGCAATCTGCACCTTCATTGCGGCCAGGTCAGCTCTAATGGCTGTATAGGCACCAGCAGCTGCCAGGATAGGCCCAATGAAGGCCTGGAATAGCTGCATGAAGTCCATTTATATCCTCGCTGCCTCGAGCTGCGCCTGGTAAGCCTCAATGACTTCGATGGTCCAGGCTGCGTTGGCGATTGCGATCACTTTTTCAGGTTGACCTGCAAGGCTTTGACCTGGTGTCAAGCTCGTCCGATGGTAGGTCTTGGTTAACTCAATACCATCCTCAATAATTTTGGTTGCTTCACGATACAGGATGATCCCGTTTTCGGTGACTGTGATTTGGTCAATTACCTTTTGTTTTTCAATCATGGTATTTCCTTTATTGGAAAATATTAAGCGGATGTCTCATATGTGACAGTAAAATACATACGAGCATTATTGCCAAAAATAGACACGCTACTAACACCAGTGCCAGGGGTTGTTATGGAATAAAAACCTACTATTGCCAATCCAGTTACAACATAACATTGTGGAGTGATGACATTTACGGCAAGAACATTAAAATATCCACACGCTCCATTTCCCTCTAACCCATTATTAGCCATCGAAAATGGAAGCCCACTAATTAAGCTACTTGAGCCTGTTCCTAGTGTAGCAATTTGAATTTTGCCCCATACTGTTACCGTTTTACCAATTTTTACATACCGACCGCCTACATCAATTCCGTATGTAGCATTTCCACCAACACTAGGCGTCCAAGTCCCTTCCTCATAGTCATCCAGCGTATTAACATCTGCTGATGCCGATTGTGTTGCGGGGAAGGTGATCCCTGCGCCAGATGCCGCTGGAGTAGCATTCCCGACCGATATTGTTGTGACCGCTTGCACACCACCTGCTGCGGGGATACGCATTCTTTCAACACCAGCAGAAGAAAATCCGACAATATCTGCACCAGGAAAGAAAATTCCCGTGTCTGTCGTTCCCGTGGTTGATCCAAATGCGACTGTTGAAATCGATCCACCTGCTGCGACATATTCACCAGCGTTGGTGATCGTGCCTGTGGTGTCTGCGACTGTCGCTGCCGAGTTCTGAATCAGCTTTCCCGTAGTCGTATCGAATCGAGTGATCGCGTTATCGGTTGCAGAGGATGGGCCAACGACATCACCAGTTCCTGCGCCTGACCAGGTTGGAGCCCCTGTTCCATTTGATGTCAAGACCTGCCCCGCCGTCCCTGCTGCGCTGACCGCGACCGCCGTTCCGGTTCCATAGACCACGCCACCAGCGGTGAGCGGAGCTGGGGGGATTCCTGACGGTGTTATCCAGGTTGGAGCGGAGCCTCCGTTTGATTGTAAGAGCTGCCCTGCGGTCCCTTGAGTGTTCATCAATACCTGTGAGCCCGTGCCGTATGGCACCGCACCTGGTGTTAGTGGTGGCGTGATTACGCCTGGGAAAATGATAAAACTCATTTTGTCAATCCCTTCAATTTTTCAAATGTTCGCAGGCCTGCTAGTCCCAACATGCCAAACAGCAATTCAAACAACATGTTATCTAGCTCTGGTGCTGGCGTGCCTGGTGGCGCAAAAATGATGATAAGGGGTCTGCCTAAGAATTGATAGATCAATGCAGCTGCGCATGTCCATCCAATCATCGGCCTCCATCCTGACACAAACACATTACGATGTTGGGCCTCTGTCGCATTGACTTCCATCTGCGCCAGGTCGCTGCTCTGGATCAGCTGCAACAGGTCTGCCCTGGCCTTGGTCTTGTCTTGCTCGTTTGGAAAAAAATGGTCGATCAGTCTTTCACCAATCGACAGAATGGCCTGAACGGGCAGGCCCATGTTAGCCGATCCCCAGGCCTTCGTTGTATCGGTCTAGCGCATATGCCAGGCTTTTGGGTGCCTGCTTGTAGGTGTTACCAGGCAGAGATGCCCAGATTTTGCTGGCCTTGCTAATGGCCGTTTCAATGTCGTTGTCGAGTATGGCATCTAGCGCACCCGATTCACGCAACAGCTCAATCGCTGCTGCGTCCTGGCTTGCTGGTGAGAAGTCTGGCAAGTTCAGTCTCTCTTTCAGTCTGATCCAGGTCGGCCTGATGATCTGATACGCTCCCGCTGCCGTTGAGACACAGCCAGGCTTTAACCCTGCGTTGATGCATATGGAATCGCTGAGTTTCACGGGCTGCATTTCGCCAGTTATTACTGGGTGGTCGGATAAATTTCGGAATTTTCGACCTCCATAAAAAATGTTGTATGCATCGCCATCAATCACATCGCGCGGAAATACATGCTCTGAGGCTCGGATCATGTATAGGAATGCGCTTAGAGGGTCTTGGCTAGGCATGTCTAGCAAGATGCCTTGGGGCGTTTGTAGCGGGTTTTGGTCGGCTTCCCTTGCGCCCAGGTTTGTATCTTGTTCGCTAATGCTGGTATCAGCTCGCGTTGAACCAGGTCGGATGAGTAGATAAGCAATCCCAATTGCAGCAGCTGCTGCCGCGAAATTGATTGCTTGCCTGGCCACATGTCACCCTGCAAATGTTGAGTAGATATAGGCCAACACAGGGGTGCCTGTCGCGCTGGCCGCATACAGGTCATCCTGTGGCACGACCGTATCAAACAATGTGATCTGACCTGGTTGCATTTGCAGCCAGCTCTCTGGCGTTGCATCTCGGCCGAATCCAATGAAGATGATTTCACCAGCTGTGGTGCTGACATTTCGGAAACCCAAAATGTTGCGCCTGCCAATCGGTTGATCCAGAAATTTTGTGCTGACTGTGCTGGTGATAAAAGTCAGGTCAACAATCGATGCATAACGATAAGGCTCAGAAATCAGCGTTTCGCCTCGACCAAAATCCGCTGTCACATCGACAGCGGGGTCTGGTCTTAATGGCAGGTTATGCGGGCTAGGTGGCAGGTATTGTGGCGCGTCCCATGGTTCCAGGGGCGATAAATACATGACTGGGGGATTAGTCGCCATTTTTCTCTACCTTAATTCTTATATGCACGCACCAGCACACCTTCAAATGACACATCGATGCCATAGGTTGCGCTTGCTGAATAGTTAGTCAGCTGCACAGTAAGGCTCGAACGGCCAGAGATGATGCGCGGATAGGGCAGCACGCGAATTGTGTTGCCGTTGGTGCTGTAGTTTTCAATGTCAATCGCCTGGTTGGTGAATTGCTCGTTACTGCCAGAGTCTGTCACCAGGATGCGGATATATGGTGCGTCTTTTGTGCTGACATTGACATTACTTGCACTTGTTGCATATGACCTGTGCGCGAATTGCATGCCAATAAAATCTGCGTTGGCCGCAATGTTGATAACCTGTGATGCCGTTGCACCTGCTGCCAGGCCTGAAAATGTCAGGCTATACGCATATGGCGTAATTAGCAGGGGTCGGCCTTGATAGAACCTTGAGGCAAAGGCCTCTAGGTCTGCAATGCTGTAGGATTCGCCACCCATTTTCTCTTTCCTTTTTCAAAAAACCCCAGGGCATATGCCCTGGGGTAAGACCACAGCAGAAGAAAATTACTGAGAAGCACGCATGAAGTAGCCGTCCAGAATTACACCAATACGGCCGTTGAAACCTGAAGGGGTTGCAACAACAGCGGGGTAACGGATGGTCACTTCAAAGTTGACAGCAGGCTGCAATGCGATTTCTGGGCTGATGTAATACGGGCGACCAGATGCACGCATGTTGACAAGGCCCACTTCAGCT
>JACCDP010999929.1_pt1 | contig 15344 bp, 13 predicted proteins | sample 7445841 | NCBI WGS metagenome assembly JACCDP01 (sample SAMN15323441, study PRJNA562643) | freshwater metagenome | isolation source: river surface water | place: USA:Blue River Watershed | collected 2017-08-17 | reverse complement strand
CTTATAATAAAAATAATGGGGTTATAGCTCAGCTGGTAGAGTGGCTCGTTTACACCGAGTTTGTCGGCGGTTCGATTCCGTCTAACCCCAAAACATCTTGTTTCAAGTATTTATTCGTTCGTCTCCCGCACTCTCAAACTTTCAAGATTTTCCATCTGTTTCGTTTTTTTAGTCTATATTGCAATTTCCGTCGAAACTGAAGTATACCAAAACTTTGGATTTCAAACAGACCGAAAAGATCAAATAGGCTCAATACTCTAAATGGCAAGCCACTCTTTCAATGAAGTCGAAAACGTGAATCTGTGGATCTACCAAAACTATTATTTGTCATGGGCTTATCGTCTAAGGGATAAGACAGAAATCTTCTAAGTTTCTAATCTAGGTTCGAGTCCTAGTAAGCTCATAATTTTCGACTGTCATTCACCAAAATTAAACACATATTTTTTGAAAAATTTTGTCAAACTTGAATCTCATTAAATACTCCTTCGTTCCGAAAACAGTATTTCGTCGGATCAGAAAATTGGACTTTAGCAAAAGTACCAAGAAAATGTATGAGTCCTTTTCAAAATTTTAAAAATAAAAAATATGGCACGTGAGAAATTTGAACGTAGAAAACCGCATGTAAACATTGGAACAATTGGTCACGTAGACCACGGAAAAACAACATTAACTGCTGCAATTACTATGACTCTTGCCGCTGTGGGTGGTTCGGTTGGAAAAAAATACGATGATATCGATTCATCACCAGAAGAACGAGCACGTGGTATTACTATCAATACGGCTCATGTGGAGTATGAAACAGAAAAAAGACACTATGCACACGTTGACTGTCCTGGGCACGCCGATTATGTAAAAAATATGATTACAGGTGCAGCACAAATGGATGGTGCAATTCTTGTGGTTTCTGGAGCTGATGGTCCAATGCCACAAACAAAAGAACACATTCTTTTAGCAAAACAAGTTGGTGTACCAAATATTGTTGTATTCTTAAACAAAGAAGACCAAGTTGATGACGCAGAACTTTTAGAACTTGTTGATATGGAAGTTCGTGAAACATTAAGCAATTATGAATTTCCTGGAGATGATATTCCAATTGTTCCAGGATCAGCATTACTTGCTTTAGAAGCTTTAACAGAAAATCCAAATATCGTTCGTGGTGATAATAAATGGGTTGATAAAATTTACGCTTTAATGGATGCAGTTGATTCATATATTCCAACACCTGCACGTGAAACAGATAAACCGTTTTTAATGGCAGTTGAAGATGTATTCTCAATTACAGGTCGTGGAACAGTAGCAACTGGCCGTGTTGAACGTGGAGCCGTGAAAGTTGGTGATACTGTAGAACTTGTAGGATTACGTAATACACGTAATACAACAGTAACAGGACTTGAAATGTTCCAAAAAACGCTTGATGAAAGTGTTGCAGGTGATAACGTAGGGATTCTTCTTCGTGGGATTCAAAAAACTGATATTGAACGTGGAATGGTTCTTTCAGCTCCTGGAAGTATTACACCGCACAAACAATTCGAAGCTCAAGTTTATATTTTAAACAAAGAAGAAGGTGGACGCCATACTCCATTCTTCCCGGGCTATCGTCCACAATTTTATGTTCGAACAACTGATGTAACAGGAAAAATTGAATCATTCCGTGCAGATGATGGAAGTGAATCTTCGATGGTAATGCCTGGTGACCGTATTAAAATGATTGTTGAACTAATTCAACCAGTTGCCATTGAAAACGGAATGCGCTTTGCTATTCGTGAAGGTGGTCGTACAGTAGGTGCTGGCGTTGTAGCAAAAATCATTTCATAAAAATCTAAATCGAATTTTTCAGCGTATTGAGCTATTTCGGCCAATCCGAAATAAATTCAACGCATTCCTTTTTTTCGACTGTATTCTTTGAGCGAAGCTCAATACAGTGAAAGAAGGACGCTGAAAAATTCGATTTGAGATTCATTCTATTTTCAAAAAACAAAATATGACGAGAGTAACCCGTGGTTTTGTTGCGAAAAAACGTCGAAAAAGAGTTTTAAAACTTGCCAAAGGTTTTCGAGGCTCTCATTCGGTTCTTTTCCGCACAGCTCAACAAAGAACATTACGAGCTTTGTCACTTGCATATCGTGATCGTCGTCTTTACAAAAGAACAATCCGAAGTTTATGGATTCGCCGTTTAAATTCATTTCTTCATGATGAAAAGGTGACAAATAGTTCGGCACAGCCAACAACTATCCATTCATATAGTTCTTTTATTCATAAATTAAAAAAATCAAATATTTTATTAAATCGAAAAGTCTTATCACAATTAGCAATTTTCGATCCTGCCGCGATGAAACAACTTCTGCAAAAGTTATAAAAAATATTTGATTTTTTCTTTAGGGAATTGGCAGTTTTGGCCTTTTTAGCTGAATGACAATCCACTCTTTCTGTAAATTACAGCAAAAGTATTCACAGAATCGGTCGAAACTTCCAATTCTTGAAAGCAAACTCATCATTGGATATTATAAAAAAAGGTCGCGGGGTAGAGCAGCCTGGTAGCTCGCAAGGCTCATAATCTTGAGGTCAGGGGTTCAAGTCCCTTCCCCGCCAAATAACAGACGAAAGAATAAAAAAGATCTTAATAAATAAGAGTAGATAATAAGTGATATGAAATTTAACTGAAAAGGCATTGAGGGGTTTTCAACGTCAATTTGGACTTTTACAGCCCGAAATCCAACGAAAACCCCTCAATGCCTTGAAAGTATTTATGAAATTCTTTATTTTTTCACAACTTGAAGACGAGCTCTTGCTCTTTTAAAAGTTAGACTTGTTTCGATTTTTTCTTTTCGACCATCTGCCTTTTCAAAAGCAGCTTGAGCTTCGACGAAAGCTTGTTCAGCTTTTTCAGGATCAATTGCTGTTGCTAATTCTGCATCATTCACAAGAATAGTTACAGTATTTTCTTGAATAAGTGCAAAACCACCCATTAAAGCCATTGAAACCCATTCGTTTTTTGACTTTTCTTCACGAACCATCATCACACCAATATCTAAACCAGTAATTAATGGTGTATGATTTGTTAAAATCCCCATCTGACCAGTATTTGTTGGCAGAATAATTTCTTCTGCTGTAGCATTCCAGAAAACACGATCTGGTGCCATAATACAAACTTTTAAACTCATAATTGAATACCTCAATCCACTCCGTGGATAGTTTCTTTCGTTATTTTCAATGAAAATAAACAATCTGTTTGACTATGTTTCTTGCAAAAATAATAGGTCCAAACTCTTATTCAGCAGTTTTAAGGTTTTCTACTCTTTCAGCCTATTCGAAAGATCGCAACCCATGAGATGGACTAAGAATTTCGAAATAGAGCTGAAAGTCTGGAAAGAAAGCTGAATCAGATATTCTTATGCAGAAAGTTTGTTCCCTTTTTCAACGGCTTCTTCAATTGTTCCAACTAGATAGAAAGCTTGTTCAGGAAGAGAATCAAGTTCTCCAGTTAGAATAAGTTTAAACCCTTGGATTGTTTCTGCAAGTGAAACATATTTTCCTGGAGATCCAGTAAATACTTCAGCCACAAAGAATGGTTGAGATAAGAAACGTTCAACTTTTCTTGCACGAGCAACAGTTAAACGGTCTTCTTCAGAAAGTTCATCAAGACCTAAAATTGCAATAATATCTTGAAGTTCTTTATATCTTTGTAGTGTACGTTTTACTAATTGAGCTGTATTGTAATGATCATCACCAACAATCCATGGTTGAAGCATAGTTGATGTTGAATCAAGTGGATCTACCGCTGGGTAAATACCTTTGGCTGCTAAATTTCGTGAAAGTACTGTTGTTGCATCAAGGTGAGCAAAAGTTGTTGCTGGAGCTGGGTCAGTTAAGTCATCAGCTGGTACGTATACAGCTTGAATTGATGTAATTGAACCATCTTTTGTTGATGTAATACGTTCTTGTAATGAACCCATTTCAGTACTTAATGTTGGTTGATAACCTACCGCAGATGGCATACGACCAAGAAGGGCAGATACTTCAGAACCCGCTTGTACAAAACGGAAAATATTATCAATGAATAGAAGTACGTCTTGATTATTCACGTCGCGGAAATATTCAGCCATTGTTAGAGCTGTTAAACCTACACGCATACGTGCTCCAGGTGGTTCATTCATTTGTCCGTAAACAAGAGCTACTTTTGATTCGCCAATAGCTTCTTCATTAATTACTTTTGATTCTTTCATTTCCATGTAAAGGTCATTCCCTTCACGAGTTCTTTCACCTACACCACCAAATACTGATACACCACCATGGGCTTTTGCAATGTTGTTAATAAGTTCCATAATAAGAACAGTTTTTCCAACACCCGCACCACCAAATAGACCAATTTTCCCACCACGACGATAAGGAGCAAGAAGGTCTACAACTTTAATTCCTGTTTCGAAAATTGAAAGTTTTGTATCTAGGTTAACGAAAGCTGGTGCTGTTCTATGGATTGGAAGTGTTTTTTGAACATTAACAGGACCCATATTATCTACAGGTTCACCTAAAACGTTAAAAATACGACCTAAAGTTGAAGCACCTACAGGAACGCTTAAAGGTGCGCCTGTATCAATTGCTCGCATTCCACGTTGTAAACCGTCAGTTTGATTTAAAGCAACTGCACGAACTTTTTGATCACCTAAAAGTTGTTGAACTTCAGCAGTAATACGAAGCTCTTGACCTGCTTCATTCACACCTTCAATAATTACTGCGTTATAAATATTTGGCATGTTGCCTTGTGAGAATGCAATATCCATAACAGGACCAATAATTTGTGTGATCGTTCCTTGATTTAAAGTTTTTAAACTCATAATTTTTCCGTTTTATCTTGAAAGAATCTTATTCAATCTGTTATAAAGATTGAATGGAATCCAATGAAACTTTGGATTCATTGTTTTTAATCAATAAATAGTTGAACCAAGAAAATTGATTTGATTTAACCTATTTTAAAAATAATTTTTTTATTTTACCAAAAAAATGAAAATTCATCAAATTTTTGGTGGATCGACAAACCTCAATCTCCGAATTCCAACCCATCCACGTTTTCAGTAAAAACCGTGGAGTGGCTGATGTTGTCAATATCGGATTCGAGCTTTTATGAAAGTTGTTCTTTCTCGATATATAAGAAGAGTGCTGCCATTGCAATTGCTGGAAAAACAAGTCCAACAAGAGGAACTAAAACTGAAGGGAGATATAAATTCATCATTTGAAACTCACTTATAAAATTTCCAATTTTTCAAATTATTGAAGAATTATTCAAAATCTTTTGATTTTGGATTTCGCCCAGGGTCATTTGAAAGGAAGCCAAAGATAAAAAGACTCACAAAGAAAATTACCACAGTGTACACAAGAATTTTTAATGTTAACATGGATGTTGTTCCCCAATTCCTTTTTTTTAATTATACACCAAAAATTTTGAAAAAGTGAAACATTGAATTCATTGGAAGAATATCTTCAACCTATTTGGCAGATTCAGAGTATTGAGTTGTTTTCGACATTAAAATACTTTTTTAGATCTAGTAATACGTTAACTTATTTCAAAAAAATCTCCCCAGGTAGGTTTCGAACCTACGACCACTCGATTAACAGTCGAACGCTCTACCACTGAGCTACTGAGGAATTCTTTTTTGATTCTACCAGAAACTCTTCTAATTGTGAAAAAGATTTTAAATTCCTGATTGTCTGATTCAGCTATCATTTGGCGTTTTGAGAGTTTCGAAGTGGAGTTCGAAAAGGCTGAATCTTCGCCTTGAGGTTTTCGATTTGTTCAGCTTCTTCGAATTAGGCCGAAAAAGCTGAACAAGTTGAAGGAGTCAGCGCATTCAAAAAAATGCGCTGAAAGTTTCAAGAAATCGAATTATCCAAATTTTCCTGATGTTGAAGCAAGTAAGAAGGCTGCGTACGTTAAAATATACCCTGCAGAGAAGTGAACAAGCCCAACTAAACGAGCTTGTACAATTGACAGTGCAACTGGTTTATCACGCCATTTTACAAGGTTTGCTAATGGAGTACGTTCATGAGCCCAAGCAAGAGTTTCAACAAGTTCTTGCCAATATCCACGCCAACTGATTAAGAACATAAAACCTGTTGCGTAAATTAAGTGACCAAAAAGGAAAATCCAAGCATAAACTGAAAGGCTATTCATTCCGAAAGGATTATAACCGTTAATCAGTTGTGATGAGTTTAACCATAAATAATCACGTAACCAACCCATTAAATATGTTGATGATTCATCAAATTGACTTGGGTTTCCTTGCCATAATGTAATATGTTTGAAATGGAAATAGAAAGTTACCCATCCAATTGTATTTAGCATCCAGAATACTGCTAGATAGAAAGCATCCCAAGCTGAAATATCACATGTACCGCCACGGCCTGGTCCATCACATGGGAAACTGTAACCAAAATCTTTTTTATCTGGCATCAGTTTTGAACCACGAGCATCTAGAGCACCTTTCACAAGAATAAGTGTTGTTGTATGCAGTCCAAGAGCAATTGCGTGGTGCACTAGGAAATCACCCGGCCCAATTGTTAAAAACAGTGAGTTTTGAGGGCTATTAATTGCATCAAGCCAACCAGGAAGCCAAATCCCTTCACCAGCACTATATGCTACTGAAGCTGAAGCTGTTCCAGCATTTGATAAAAGAATATCAAAACCATACAGAGATTTTCCTTGTGCAGCTTGAATCCATTGCGCAAATACTGGTTCAATCAGAATTTGTTTTTCTGGTGTTCCAAAAGCTTGCATTACATCATTATGTACATAAAGACCAAGAGTATGGAATCCTAAGAATAGTGATGCCCAGCTTAAATGCGAAATAATTGCTTCTTTATGTTCAAGCATACGCGCAAGTACGTTTCCTTTATTTTGTTCTGGATCGTAATCACGGATAAAGAAAATAGCTCCATGTGCAAATGCACCACACATAATAAAACCTGCAATATATTGGTGATGTGTATAAAGAGCAGCTTGTGTTGTAAAATCTTGAGCTAAAAACGCGTATGGAGGAAGCGAATACATGTGTTGCGCAACTAGTGAACAAATTACACCAACACTTGCTAATGCTAATCCAAGTTGGAAGTGTAAAGAGTTATTTACAGTATCAAATAAACCTTTATGCCCCGCACCAAGACCGCCAGCTGGTGGAACGTGTGCATCTAGAATTTCACGCATACTATGACCGATTCCAAAGTTTGTACGGTACATATGGCCAGCAAGAATGAATAGAACAGCAATAGCTAAATGGTGGTGAGCCATATCAGTTAGCCATAAACTTTGTGTTTGTGGGTGGAAACCACCAAGAAAAGTTAAAAGCGCTGTTCCAGCACCTGTTGATGTTCCAAAACTATGTGTCGCACTATCAGGATTCGCTGCGTAAGCAGCCCAATTTCCAGTAAAAAATGGTGTTAATCCTTGTGGATGTGGAAGTGTCGTTAAGAAATTATCCCAACGAACATGTTGACCACGTGATTCTGGAATTGCCACATGAACGAGGTGACCTGTCCATGCTAGTGAGCTTACACCAAAAAGTCCAGCAAGGTGGTGGTTTAAACGTGATTCTGCATTTTTAAACCAAGCAACTTTTGGTTGGAATTGTGGTTGAAGGTGTAACCATCCAGCAAAAAGGAAAACACCTGCAAGAACAAGAAGAAATACAGAAGCATTATATAAATCTGTATTTGATCGCATTCCAATAGTATACCACCATTGATAAACACCTGAATATGCAATATTCACAGGAGTTGAAGCACCACCACGAGTGAAAGCTTCAATAGCTGGTTGACCAAAGTGAGGATCCCAAATAGCGTGTGCAATTGGACGAACGTGAAGAGGATCTTGTCCCCATTGTTCAAAATTTCCTTGCCAAGCTACGTGGAAAAGATTTCCTGATGTCCATAAAAAAATAATTGCAAGTTGGCCAAAATGAGAAGCAAAAATCTTTTGATAAAGTTTTTCTTCTGTCATTCCATCATGACTTTCAAAGTCATGTGCTGTTGCAATACCGAACCAAATACGACGAGTCGTTGGATCTTGAGCAAGTCCTTGACTAAATTTCGGGAATTGTGTTGCCATTTATCCTCCCTCGAACCCAGAGATTCACTTCAAAGAGTGAGTTTTCGGGGATCGGGATAAAAACTCAAAGCTAAGATTTAGAATGATTGAAACCATCAAAAGCTTCACCTTCTAAAAAAAAAACAAACAAAAGTTGAAATTTTCTTTGGAAAAATTATCCTACCGCAATAATACGAGCTAAGAAGAATGACCATGTTGTGGCAATTCCACCTAATAAATAGTGAGCAACTCCAACTGCACGACCTTGAGTAATACTTAATGCACGTGGTTGAATTGCAGGAGCTACTTTTAATTTATTATGAGCCCAAACAATTGATTCGATAAGTTCTTGCCAATAGCCACGTCCACTGAAAAGGAACATAAGACTAAATGCCCAAACGAAGTGTGCTCCAAGGAACATTAATCCGTATGCAGATAATGCTGAACCGTATGATTGAATAACTTGTGAAGATTGTGCCCACAGGAAGTCACGAAGCCATCCGTTAATTGTATTTGCACTTTGAGCAAAGTTTCCACCAGTAATATGTGAAACACCATTTGCTGTTACAGTTCCCCACACATCAGATTGCATTTTCCAGCTAAAGTGGAAAATAACAATTGATAAGCTATTGTACATCCAGAAAAGACCTAAGAATACGTGGTCCCAAGCAGATACTTGACAAGTACCGCCACGACCTGGACCATCACATGGGAATCTAAAACCAAGATTTGCTTTATCTGGAATTAAACGTGAACTTCTTGCAAATAAAACACCTTTTAAAAGGATGAGAACAGTTACATGAATTGTAAATGCATGAATATGGTGAACCATAAAATCTGATGTTCCTAATGAAATAGGCATCATTGCAATTTTTCCACCAACAGCAACAATATCACCACCCCAACTTGCACTTGTACTTGCTGCAGCATTTGGTGCAGTGAATTGAGGAGCTAAATAATGCGTATTTTGAATCCATTGTGCAAAAATTGGTTGAAGTTGAATCGCAGTATCTGAGAACATATCTTGTGGACGACCTAGGGCACTCATTGTATCGTTATGAATATAAAGCCCAAAGCTATGGAAGCCTAAGAAAATACAAACCCAGTTTAAATGCGAAATCATTGCATCACGATGACGAATCACGCGATCAAGAACGTTGTTGTAATTATTTGTTGGATCATAATCACGAACCATAAAAATAGCTGCGTGAGCTGCACCACCAACAATACAAAAACCACCAATCCACATATGGTGTGTGAAAAGTGAAAGTTGTGTTCCATAATCAGTTGCTAAATATGGATATGGAGGCATTGCATACATATGATGAGCAACAATAATAGATAATGAACCAAAAAGAGCTAAATTAAGCCCTAATTGTGCATGCCATGATGTTGTTAAAATTTCATATAAGCCTTTGTGACCTTCACCAGTGAATGGTCCTTTATGGGCTTCAAGAATTTCTTTCATGCTATGTCCAATTCCCCAATTTGTGCGGTACATATGACCACTAATTAAGAAAAGAACTGCAATTGCTAAGTGATGGTGAGCAGTATCACTTAACCAAAGTCCACCTGTTACTGGGTTTAATCCACCACGGAATGTTAAGAAATCAGCGTATTCATTCCATTGAAGTGTAAAGAATGGAGTTAATCCTTTTGCAAAACTTGGATAAAGTTCCGCCATTAGACCACGATTCAGAAGGAATTCATGTGGAAGTGGGATTTCTTTAGGATCCACACCAGCATCCAGAAGTTTATTCACTGGAAGAGACACATGAATTTGGTGACCAGCCCATGATAAGCTTCCTAATCCAAGAAGACCCGCTAAATGGTGATTCATCATTGATTCAACATTTTGGAACCATTCAAGTTTTGGAGCTGCTTTGTGGTAATGGAACCAACCAGCAAAAAACATAAGTCCAGCCATTAGAAGACCACCAATAGCAGTACTATATAATTGAAGTTCGCTTGTAATTCCACTTGCACGCCATAATTGGAAGAAACCAGATGTAATTTGAATCCCTTGGAATCCACCACCTACGTCGCCGTTTAAAATTTCTTGACCAACAATTGGCCAAACAACTTGAGCACTTGGTTTAATGTGCGTTGGATCACTTAACCATGCTTCGTAATTTGAAAAACGTGCACCATGGAAATACATCCCACTTAACCAAATAAAAATAATACCAAGTTGACCGAAGTGAGCACTAAAAACTTTTCTTGAAATATCTTCTAAATCTGTTGTATGACTATCGAAGTCATGAGCATCAGCGTGTAAATTCCAAATCCATGTTGTAGTACTTGGGCCTTTTGCTAATGTACGAGAGAAATGTCCAGGTTTCGCCCATTTTTCAAATGATGTTTGCACTGGATTTCTGTCAACAACGATTTTGACTTTTTTCGCCTCACGTTCTGGGGGAGTTATTGTCATTTCTATTCTCCTTATAAAGATTCAGCCAGTCCAGGATTTGACATATTCCCTGTTTGGCAGTTTCAAGTTTGACTGCTCTATTCAGCTGGATTTTACTTCCACGTTTTTGATACGTCGAATTCCCCTGCAGCAAACAAACTGAAAATGGAAAAATTACTCAGAATTTCATCAACGTCATCAATTTTTTCGGAGTGTTGATTCTGCTTATATTCTTTATTATTCCATACACTTCGATTGCTTGAGGGACCAGGAAAGCAAAAGATCTAATAATACGCTTCTAAGTCTTCCAAGAAAAATTGGCTTTATTCTTTTGAGATTCACAGTTTAGGCGATGCCTAAATACCATCAACGTTTTCAGCTGTAAATCGATATTCGACTTACAGCTGAAAAGCTCCATCTGATGAAAGTTTTCATTTCTCAAAGATGATGAGTTGATTTAATTAGCATATCCGAATACACGGCTAAAAGCTTCTTGTACTTTTGAACCAGAGTCAATCGATTCAAGTGGATCTTTTCTTAATCTATGGCGTAGACAAAGAGCAATAATTTGATAAATATCTTGTTGTGTTACTTTTTTGCGTCCATCAAAAGCTGCAATAGCTTTTGCTGCTCGTGAAGAAACGATATCGCCACGAAGACCATCGACATTGAGTTCAGAACAAATTTTTGAAATACTTACACGAAGTTCATAATCAAGCTCAACTTGCGGAAGAATTTCACGAGCTTTTGCAATTTTTTCTCGTAATTCAGTTTGAGAAACTAAGAAATCTTTTTGAAAAGCTTGAGGATTTTGGTCAAAACTTGTTCGTTGTTCCACAATTTTTACTCGTAATTCTGGCTCTTTTACCGTTCCAATTTGAGCATGCATTCCAAAACGGTCTAAAAGTTGTGGACGAAGTTCTCCTTCTTCAGGGTTTCCTGAGCCCACAAGAATAAAGCGTGCTGGGTGACGAATTGAAACACCTTCGCGTTCAACTGTATTCCAACCAGAAGCCGCAGAGTCTAATAAAACATCTACTAAGTGGTCATCGAGTAAATTCACCTCGTCCACATAAAGGATTCCACGATTTGCCTTTGCGAGTAAGCCAGGTTCAAAGGCTTTTACCCCTTCTGTTAAAGCTTTTTCAATATCAATTGTCCCGCAAACACGGTCTTCTGTCGCTCCAAGAGGTAAATCAACCATTGAAATTTTTGCTTTTGACGTCGGAATCGGTTGGTTATTTCTCACAAGTTCACGAACCGCATCACTCATTCCTTCTGGATCATTTGGATCTGAATTAAAAGGATCATTTGTTACTACATCAATTTCAGGTAATAAATCCACCAGAGCGCGAACTGTTGTTGATTTTCCAGTTCCTCGGTCCCCCATGATCATTACTCCGCCAATTTTTGGGTCAATTACATTTAAAATTAATGCAAGTTTCATTTCTTCCTGTCCCACAATTGCAGTAAATGGAAAAACAGGACGTTCATTTTGAGTTACAGTCATATATTTTCTTATTTTTTCTATGTGGATTTCTTGTAATCTTTTCGACTTTTTGAAAAAAGCTAAAAAGGCTGAAAACATTGAAAATATCCACGTTTTTCGGCGTATTCGACAGTATTTCGACGAAAAGGTCGAAACAGGGAATCGTGGATTAGACCCGAAAAAACTCAATATCTTTGGCTGTAATTCTTGAATTACAGCCAAAAATTGAGATTAAACCACAAAAGAGTTTAGTGTTCCTACTAAAAATACTAAAAATAACCAACCTGTTGTTCCTGCAAAAACAATATTTTTTGAAGATGACCAACCGTCAGGAGAAGCTAATAAAACTGGTACTCCAATCACAAGAGCTAATGAAAGAAATACAAGAGCGAAAAGAACAAGTTGGAAAAGAAATAACATATTAAAGTTTTTGTTAATGATTAAATTCACATTGTTCCAGCCAAAAATATCAGCTGTATTTTCGAAATTCGTGAAATGAATTTCGAAAAGGATTAAACCCCAAATAGTTTTATCGGAAACTTACAGAAGCTTGCCATGCAAAAGCTAAAAGGAAAAATAATAATGGAATAATTGGGAGAACATCAACAATTGGATCAAAAGGTGCATATGCTTCTGGTAGACGTCCAAGAATAAATAAAGAAGAAGAAATCATAAAATCCTTTTAAAAAATAAAATTGAATATTGTTCTTTTGCGAAAGAAGTGACTAAAGGTCGAAAATGTCCAATTCCCGAAATGTATTCAGCTGATTCAGCTAGAATTCTTCCTCCAAATTAAAGGTTGCCACCACGAGCATATAATAACACAACAATGATTGGTCCAGCACCTAAAATAAGAAAAAGTGTTGTAAGTTGAGCAATAAGTTCTGCAGTCATGTGAATTTTTCTCCTAAATAGAATCTTTTCATCGGATTTAATATCTAGCCCATCTCATGGGCTGCTTATCACGAGATTCAGAGTTTCGAGTTTTGACCTTTTCAATTTCGCCGAAATACAGTTCAAAACGGCTCAAAGAATACAGTCGAAAACATCCACTTCGTGGATAACGAATTCAAGCTATTAAAGATTCAAAAAACTCTGATGAAACGATTTTTGAACAAATCAATCTATTGGTTTATTTCTATTATACCTTAGCTTTGATTTCAATGGGAATATTAGATTATATAGATCTAATATATAAATTTGAAACTTTCAAAGGATACAGGAAATTTGTTGAGATGCACTCCGGAACGTCAACGAGGCATTTCGAAATTTTAGCGGGTAACGCGATTCGAACGCGCGACCTAATCCTTGGCAAGGACTCGCTCTACCACTGAGCTATACCCGCATAATTCTTTTTATTATTTTCAATATTTTAGCTTATTCCCTATTTGCTGTTCCGACTTTTTATTCTTCACAGTTTCGATTTTTTCGGCGTATTCGACGAAGTCGAAACTGCCGAAAAGGTCGAAACTGCCGAAATATTGTCGAATACATTGAATAGCATCCACAATTTCACGAATTCTGGAGCGCCTTTTTCACCGTTGGAAAACACCAAACCGGGCTAGGAGGGATTCGAACCCCCGACACCGTGGTCCGTAGCCACGTGCTCTAGTCCACTGAGCTACAAGCCCTTTTATTTTATGATATAATAAAATGAGAGAAAAGCAAATATTTTCATTGAAAGCAGCCCATGAGATGGGCTCTATTTTTCGATGAATTTCCAGTTTCAAATTCGGCCTTTCAAAGGGGTTGTTCGAAAGTTGAAATTGTGAACTCTGAAAGAAAGTCAAAAAATTTTTTATACTTGTTAATTATTATGGGTTTACCTTGGTATCGAGTTCACACAGTGGTTTTAAATGACCCTGGTCGTCTTATTGCAGTGCACTTAATGCATACTGCTTTAGTTGCTGGTTGGGCTGGTTCAATGGCTCTTTATGAGCTTGCTGTTTTTGATCCATCAGATCCTGTTTTAAACCCAATGTGGCGTCAAGGAATGTTTGTTCTTCCATTTATGACACGTTTAGGTGTAACAACATCATGGGGTGGTTGGGCTATTACTGGTGAAACAGTAACAAATGCAGGAATTTGGAGTTATGAAGGTGTTGCGGCATCTCATATTATCCTTTCTGGTCTTCTTTTCCTTGCTGCTATTTGGCACTGGGTATACTGGGATCTTGAACTTTTCCGTGATCCACGAACAGGTGATCCAGCACTGGATCTTCCGAAAATTTTCGGGATTCACTTATTCCTTTCAGGATTACTATGTTTCGGATTTGGAGCTTTCCACGTAACAGGCTTATTTGGTCCTGGTATTTGGGTATCAGATCCATATGGTATTACTGGAAGTGTTCAACCTGTATCTCCAGCATGGGGTGCAGAAGGTTTTGACCCTTACAACCCTGGTGGGATTGCATCACACCACGTTGCAGCAGGTATTCTTGGAATTCTTGCAGGTCTTTTCCATTTAAGTGTTCGACCACCACAACGACTTTACAAAGCTCTTCGTATGGGGAACATTGAAACTGTTCTTTCAAGTAGTATTGCTGCGGTTTTCTGGGCTGCTTTTATCGTAGCTGGAACTATGTGGTATGGCTCAGCAGCTACACCAATTGAACTTTTTGGTCCAACACGTTACCAATGGGACCAAGGTTTCTTCCAAAACGAACTTGAAAAACGTGTTCAAAAAAGTCTTGCAGAAGGTTCAACACTTTCAGCAGCATGGTCAAAAATTCCAGAAAAATTAGCTTTCTATGACTATATTGGAAATAACCCAGCAAAAGGTGGTTTATTCCGTTCTGGACCAATGGATAATGGTGATGGTATTGCTGCAGGTTGGTTAGGTCATGCAGTATTCACTGATAAAGAAGGTCGTGAATTAACAGTTCGTCGTATGCCAACTTTCTTTGAAACTTTCCCTGTTATTCTTCTTGATAGCGATGGTGTTGTTCGTGCTGACGTTCCATTCCGTCGAGCTGAATCAAAATATTCTATTGAGCAAGTTGGCGTGTCTGTTAGTTTCTACGGCGGTGAACTTGATGGAATTAGTTTTAATGATCCAGCAACTGTGAAAAAGTACGCTCGTCGTGCTCAACTTGGTGAAATTTTTGAATTTGATCGCGCAACACTTCAATCTGATGGTGTATTCCGTAGCAGCCCTCGTGGTTGGTTTACTTTTGGTCACTTATGTTTTGCTCTTTTATTCTTCTTTGGACATATTTGGCACGGAGCACGTACTATTTTCCGTGATGTGTTTGCTGGGATTGATCCTGATCTAGATGAACAGGTAGAATTTGGAGCTTTCCAAAAACTTGGTGACGTAACAACTCGTCGTCAAGCTGTATAAGATCCACATTTTTAGAAAACTTGGATTT
>JACCDP010325956.1_pt1 | contig 15344 bp, 8 predicted proteins | sample 7445841 | NCBI WGS metagenome assembly JACCDP01 (sample SAMN15323441, study PRJNA562643) | freshwater metagenome | isolation source: river surface water | place: USA:Blue River Watershed | collected 2017-08-17 | reverse complement strand
GGTCGGGGCGGGGGTCGGCGCCGGAGCGGCCGGTTTGGCGGCAGCGGCGGCGGGAGCGGGTTTGGCCTCCGGTGCGACGACCGTCTCGCCCGGTTTGCCGATGGCGCAGAGCGGGTTGCCGATCGCGACTTTGGAGCCGCCGGGCGCGAAGATCTTCAGCAGCGTGCCGTCGAAGAAGCACTCGAGCTCCATCGTGGCTTTGTCGGTCTCGACCTCGGCGAGCATGTCGCCCGACTTCACGACGTCGCCCTCCTTCTTCAGCCACTTCGCCAGCGTGCCCACCGTCATGGTGTCGCTGAGTTTCGGCATTTCGATGATGTTGGCCATGGTCGCGGAGGTATGAAATTGACGGCGGCGCTTGGAATCAGGCGAGGGCGGCGAGCGCGCCCTGATAGACGCGGCCCGGGTTAGGCAGCTGCTCGACCTCGACCGGCGGGCTGTAGATCGCGGGCGCGTCGACGGTGGTGACGCGGTGGATCGGGCCATCGAGCTCGTCGAACGCCTCGCGCTGGATCATGTAGGCGAGCTGCGAGCCGACTGAGGCGAAGGGCTTCTGCTCCTCGACGATCAGGACGCGGTGGGTGCGCGCGACCGACGCGAGCACGGTGTCGATGTCGAGGGGGCGGATGGTTCGAAGATCGACGATCTCGGCGGAGATGTTATGCTCCTGCTGGAGACGCTCGGCGGCGGCGAGCGAGTGGAGCACGCTGCGGCCGTAGGTGACGATGGTGAGGTCCTTGCCGGCCCGCTTGATGTCGGCGGAGCCCAGCGGAATGATCAGTTCGCCCTCGGGAACCTCGCCCTTCTCGCCGTAGAGCATGGTGTTTTCCAGAAAGAACACCGGGTCGTTGTCGCGGATGGACGACTTGAGCAGCCCCTTCGCGTCATGCGGCGTGGACGGCACCACGACCTTAACGCCCGGGTGATTGGCGAGGACGTTTTCCGGCGTGTGCGAGTGGGTGGCGCCGACGTTGGTGCCGCCGTTGGCGGGGCCGCGGATGACGATCGGGCAATTGATCTGGCCGCCGCTCATGTAGCGGACGTTCGCGGCGTTGTTGAGGATCTGGTCGAACGCGACCGAATAGAAGGACCAGAACATCAGCTCCATCACGGGACGCACGCCGAGCATTGACGCGCCGATACCCATGCCGATGAACCCGGCCTCGCTGATCGGGGTGTCGACCACGCGGTCGGGGCCGAACTTGGCCAGAAGTCCCTCAGTGACCTTGTAGGCCCCATTGAACTGGCCGACCTCCTCGCCCATGACGACGACGTTCGGGTCGCGGGCGAGTTCCTCGGCGAGGGCGTGGCGGACGGCTTCGCGGTAAGTGATGACAGGCATGTGGCGGGATCCGGGGGGCGGCGAAGTTGAAGGGTGGGTTCCGGCTCAGTCGAAAAAGAGCCGTCCGCGCGAGGCGCGTTCGGAGGGATGATCGGATTCCCAATAGACATCCTTCTGGATGTCGTCCGGGGTCGGGAAGGGGCTGGCTTCGGAGAAGTCGGCGGCCAGGTCGGCCTCGGCGCGGGCCTCGGCATCCAGTTTGTCAAAGCCGGCTTGGTCGATCACCTTCTCGGCGATCAGGCGGTCCTGGAAGAGCTGGATCGGGTCCTTCGTGCGGCGGTACTCCTCGATCTCGGTCTTGCTGCGGTAGGTGTTGTCGGGGTCGGCGACCGAGTGCCCGCGGTAACGGTAGGTGTCGATCTCGACGGTGCTCGGGCGATGGGTGTCGCGGGCGAGGGTGAGGAACTTGTCCATCATCGCGCGCACCTCGTAGACGTCGTGCCCGCCGCACTGGCCCCACTGCATGTCGTAACCCGCGGCGCGCTGCGCGAGTTCGCCGGCGGAGGAGCGCGCTTGGCTGGTGCCCATCGAGTAGCCGTTGTTCTCGATCACGAACACGACCGGCAGATTCCAAAGCGAGGCGAGATTATAGGCCTCGTGCACGGCCCCTTGGTTGACGGCGCCGTCGCCCATGAACGCCATCGCGGCTCCTTTGAGGCCCTTGTACTTAAGACCGTAGGCGAGGCCGACGCCGAGCGGGATCTGGCCGCCGACGATGCCGTGGCCGCCCCAGAAGTTCCGCGAGGGGTCGAAGTAATGCATCGAGCCGCCCTTGCCCTTGGAGCAGCCCGTGGCCTTCCCGTAGAGCTCGGCCATCAGCGGCTTGGTGTCCATGCCTACGCCGATGGCGTGGCCGTGGTCCCGGTAGGCGGTGATCACGTGGTCATCCTTGCCCATCAGCGAGCAGCAGCCGACCGCCACGGCTTCCTGGCCGATGTAGAGGTGCAGGAACCCGCCGATCTTTTTGGATTGGTAGGCCCGGAGGCTGCGTTCCTCGAAGCGGCGGATGCGCACCATTTTGCGCAGCAGCTCGATCTTCTCTTCCTTCGTCAGACGCGCGTTGACGGGCGCCTTGGCGTGGTCCGGGCCGCACTCGCGTGCGGATGCGCGGGATGATTCCTGGGAGGTCGGTTTCTTGGTCACGGAGAGTCAGTGAAAGACTTGAGGGTCAGAGATTTCTCCCGGCCGGAGGGAAATCAAGCGTGGATTCCTTCCGGGTCGTCGCGGGTCCCGGATGCGGTACGCCGCCGGCTCCGCGTTTCAGTCGCGCGGGTGAGGCAGCGCCTGCTCCACCTCGACGGCGATGGGTTTGCCAGGGGCGCAGTCGGCTTTCAGCGCGACGAATCCATCGCGGTGACGATCGTAGATGGGCCACAGCGCCTTGCGGTCGGTCTCGGGGATCGGCAGGGTTTCGATGGCGGTGCGGGAGAAGAACGCGAACCGCCCTTCGCTGATGGCAGGCGGTAGCGCGGCGAGACGGACCTTGCAGCGAAAGAGGAACATGAGCCAGTGGGCCTGGCCCTCGTAAGCCTTCTCCGCGATCATCGCGAAAAGGTGCAGGTCGTGCGCCCCGACACGCAGTCCGGTTTCCTCGAAGGTCTCGCGCGCGGCGCACTCGAAGGGGGACTCGCCGGTCGCCGTCTCCAGTTTGCCGCCGATCGGACTCCAGACGCCGAGGTTCGGGGGTTTGGCGCGCAGGAGCAGCAGGTGTTCGCCCGCCGTGTTCTCCACGAACACGAGGACGGCGAGCTTGTAGGGAATCTTTTCCATCGGAGCCCCGAGACCGGAGGGCGGCGGCCCGCACGGCAAGTCCGCGTTTCGAGCGGGAGCGCGTTTGACATCACCCCCGCCGGAGCGTCCTTCACCGGCCCGAGGCCCATGCGCGCGCTTGCTTCTCTCTGCCTTTTCGTGAGCACCGGATTGTTTTGCTCGGCCTCAACGGCCGGGCGAGCGACCGCCCCCGCCGTGGTGCCGGTCGAGGTTTCGGCGGTGAAGTTCTCCAATGTCCGCGCCCCCGGCGGCGCGCCGGGGAACTGGTATGAGGCCGCGATCGCGTTGCAGGTGCGGCCCGCGCACGGCGCTCCGGCCCAGATGGTGTCGCGGATACGGGTGAGCCTGCTGCTCGCGTTCGAGTTGCCCGGGGTAGCGGGATCGGGACGGCGCATCGAGTTCCATCGTGCCGAGGCGGAGTGTGTGGCTTTGGAGCCGGGGCGCGCGGACGTTCGGTTCTACCTGCCGGCGGAGGTCGTGAAGCGCGATCAGCTCCGCGGGGACCCGCGGCAATGGGGGGTGGAGATCGCGGTCGAGGGGAAATCAATTCCCGCGGGGCGCGGTGCCTACTCCGGCAACCTCGCCACCGCGGAGGAGCGGCAGGCGCTTCAGCGCACCGGAGCCGCGGCGGCCGCCGCGAATGAGGGCATCCTGCTTCCGCAGTACCTCACGCCCTTCGCGGGCGAATATCCCCGGGCTACCCCCTCCTACGTGCGCCGGGGAGCTCGATGAGCAGAGGGGCGGGTAGCGTCATTTCCGCGGCGCGCAATCGCTTCTGCGTAACCATAATACACTTGCCGCGTCTCGCCCTTTCGCTGTCGCTTTTTCCTTTGATCCACCCATGCGAACCCCCCGCGTTCTAGCAGTCGACATCGGTGCCGGCCACGTGGCCTGCGGTGTCTTCGGGGTGGGAGCTTCCGGGCGCCTCGTGCTGCAGCAGTTCGCGCTCGAGCCGCACACCTCCGATCCCGCGCTCGAAGCGCGTTGGTCGACCGAGATCGCCCAGTCGCTCGGCGCGATCGTGGCCCGCCGCCGTCTGTCCGGACGCGCCGCGATCTCGGTGCCCGGCCATCTCGCGCTGACCAAGTTCATCCGGACGCCCTCGCTCGCGAAGGAGAAGCGGATGAAGATCATCTCCTTCGAGGCGGCGGAAAACATTCCCTATCCATTGGAAGAAGTGGTGTGGGACCACCACGTCGTCGCCGACGACGGCTTTGATCTCGAGGTGATGCTCACCGCGGTGAAGTTCGACGCCATGCAGGCGCTCTGCACCGCGGCCGACGCCGCGGGATTTCCGCCGGAGCGCGCGACCCCCTCCGGCCTCGCGCTGCTTCACGCGTTCCGCTACAATTACCCCAAGGTGATCGAGCCGGTGATCGTCGCCAACGTTGGCGCGCGGTCCACCAACCTGTTGTTCATCGAGGGCGAGCGGTTTTACATCCGCACGCTTGCGCTCGCGGGCAACGCCGTGACTCAAGCCGTCGCCGAGGAACTCCGCATCGACTTCGCCTCCGCCGAGGCCCTCAAGGTCCAGGTGATCTCCGGGCAGAGCGATCTTCCGGCGGGCTCGCCGTCGCGCGCCGCGGTGCACAAGGCGGCCGCCGCTTTCTGCACGCGACTGCAGGTGGAGATCACCCGTTCGGCGGTGAATCACCGGCGGCAGACTGGCAGCGGCGCCGCCGTCATGCTCTACCTCACCGGCGGCGGCTCGCTCATCGAGGAGTTGCCCGGCCAGCTCGCCGAGAAACTCCGCCTGCCCGTCGAGCGTTACGAGACCTTCAAGGCCGTGGACGTCGCGGCCGATGCCCGCGCGGCTGGGGCCGAGTCATCCGCCCACGTTCTCGCTGACCTGGTCGGCATGGCCACGCGGCTCGTGGCACCGCAGGAATCCGAGGCCAGTCTGCTCCCTCCCGCCCTCACCGAGGCACTCGCCTTCCGGAAACGGCAGCCCGTGCTGCTGGCGGCCGCGGCGCTCGCCGTGCTGTCGCTCGCGCCCCCCGTGTATTACGTGCACACCATCGCCGCGACGACGCAGGAGATGGTTTCGAGGCACGAAGGGCAGTTGATGCCGCTGCGCTCGGTGCAGAACCGTAACGAGCAAAACCTGCAGCAGATCGGTGAGGCGACTCGCCAGATCGCGGCCCTGCGCGGCGCTGTCGAGACCAAGGCGAACTGGGTGAACTTCCTCTCCGACCTTCAGGGGCGCCTCGCGCGCATCGAGGATGTGTGGCTCGACCGTTTGCAGGTCACGCGGCCTCCGCTCCCGGAGCCCGGCAGCCCCGACGCCGCGCCGGTTGAGCCGCCGCCCGACGGCCAGCCCGCCGCCGTTCCGCTCGCGCCGAAGGGGCCCCCGGTCCGCCTCACGCTCAGCGGCCGCCTGCTCGACGTCCGCAATCCGCAGTCGAAGGTGAGCCCCGAGTCGCTGCAACGCGTCAAGGAGCTGCTCGCGGGTTTCGCCGGCTCCGGCTTCATCAAGGCCGTCGAGAATGAGCGTTTCGACACCAACCAGAATGGGCTGCTGTATTTCGACTTCACGCTCGTGATCAACCCCGAGCGCGCCCTCTGAGCCGCCGCCCGTCGCCATGACCTGGTTCCGTAAATACCCTCTCTTCGCGACCGGCCTCGCGGTATGCGCGTTGGTGGCGCTCGGCGAAATCGCTTTCCTCTACGAGCGCTACGCCGCTTCGCGCGAGGCCTCCGTCCGTCTGCGCCAGCGCAAGGACGAGCTCGCGGCGATGGAGCAGCTTACCCCGCCGCCGACGCGCCCGGTGGCGGCGGCGATCGAGGCGGATCTCGCGAAGGCGCAGGCGACGCTCGCCGCGCTGCAGGCGGAACTGAAGGGCAGGGGACCGGCCGGCGAACGTCTCCGTGCGGTGAAGGTGCCGGCGGCGCGAACCGACTCATTCTTCGACCTCGCCACCTACATGGAGCGGATGCGCGAACTGGCCGATAAGAACGGCGTAGAAATCCGCCCGGAGGCCGCGCGCTTCGGTTTCGCCCAGTACGCCAACGAGGGACCCGAGACGGAGCGGATCGAGCCCGTGTTCCGCCAGCGGCAGGTGACGGAGTTTCTTCTCGAGGCCCTGCTCGCGGCCAAGCCGCGCACTCTGCTGGCGGTGAAGCGCGATCGCCCTCTCACCAAGGCCGAGCGCGAGGCGCGCGCCGCGGCCGAGGCGGCCGGCACGCCCGCGGAGGATACCTCCTCCGGCGCCGGTGATTCGCCGGATCTTTTCGTGGTCGATCCCCGGGTCACCGCGCGCGTGAAGGGACACATCGACACCGCTCCGTTCCGCTTCGTTTTCACCGGCCAGACCGCATCCCTGCGCAACTTCCTCGTGCGTCTCGCGGAATTCGATCTGCCCGTGATGGTGCGGGAGGTGGAGGTCGAGCCGGTCGGCGGTGAGGAGGCGGCGGCCTTTCTCGCGGAAGGCACCAAGCCTGCGGGTGATCCTGCCGCCGACGCCAAGGCCCCGGCCGCCAAGGCCGCGCCCAAGGCCGCCGCGCCCCGCACTCCCACCGCCATTCCCATCGTGCCGCGTTCGCTTTCTCGCTTCACCGTGACCGTGGAATTGATCGAGCTCGTGCCGCCCGCCGCTCCCGGCGGAGACAACCCCGCCCCGGCGCCCAACTCATGAGCCTCCGGAACGTCCAAGTCCGCGCCGCCGCGCGCCGCTCCTGACCATGGCCGCGATCCCTCGCGAAAAACTCCAGCTCGGAGCCGCGTTGCTCCTGCTGCTTTCCTCGGCGGCCGGCTTCGGCTATCTGGCCGTCCGCCATCAGACGGATCCGCGGGAGGAGATGCGCCAGGCGCAGCTCTCCGGAACCTCCTATCAGGCGCAGGCGGCGGACGCACCCAAGGTCAAGACGGAGTCCTGGGCCGCGCCCGCTCCCCAGTCGCGCGCGCGCGAGTGGATTTACGACACGTTCACGCCGCCCGAGATCTTCTATAACACGCGCACCCGCCAGTTCACGGTGAGGCCGCCCTCGAGTCTCGTCGACGAGGATTCCTCGGAAGCCTTCGGCATCGAGTTGGTCGCGGTGCGCCCGGAGCCGTTCCGGCTGCAACTGACGGGCTACGTGGGCGGGGAAGGGGAGTGGCGCGGAGTTTTCCAGAACGCGCTCTCCGGGGAGGTCTTTCTCGCCGGCGCTGGTCGCCGCGTGCCCAACCTCGCACTCTCGATTCGCAGCCTCGACGTCCGCCCCCAACCGGTCGCGATCGCGGAAAGCATGACCACCCGCCAGCGCGTCGCCACCGCGGTCGTGCGCGACGAGAAGACCGGGCGGGACGTGACCCTTTCGCATCGCGAGCGGGTTTTCACCGGCACGGTTTTCGCCTTCGTTGCCCAGCCCGGCCAGAGTGCTGCGCGGGAAGTGCGGCCCGGTGATACGTTCCGCCTCGGTGAGGCCACCTACCGTGTCGGTCGCATCGAGATCAACCCGGCCGGTGTCGAGATCACCAAGGAGTCGCCCCACCTCGCGCAACCGGATCGCCGCATGCTGACGCCCCGCGAGCCCGACTCGGTCGAGGAGATCCCCGCGCCCGGCCCAGGTTCCTGACCCTTTTCCCCATCCCCCCGATTTTCCCCATCCGCTTTTCCGCAATGAAAACTCGTCACCTTACCGCCGCCCTCCCCGCCGCGCTCGCGGCCGCCCTGCTGCTGGCGGCTCTGCCCGTGCGCGACGCCCGTGCGCAGAACGCGACGGACACGAAGATCCGCCTGATGGCGGAGGCGCTGCGCGCCCGTGATGCCGGCGACCTGGCCGGCGCCCAGCGGGCCCTCGCGCAACTCGCCGCCCTCGCGCCCGATGACCGGGCCGTGCAGCGTCTGCGCTCCGAGGTCGAGACCCAGGCTGTCGCGCAGCAGTCCGACAACGCCCGCCGTGTCGCCGCTGGCAAGGCTGCGGCCGCCCGCGGCCCGCAGGCGATGGTCGACGTCCGCATCCCCGAGAGTGCTCCCGCCGCCGCCACTCCCGCTCCGTCGGGCCCCGGCCCGGAGCAGGAGGCCGAGGCGATCGCCCGCGCCGAGGCCGCGCGGCAGACCGAGGTTATTTCCGCCGGCCGGCAACAGTTGGCCGACGTCCGCGAGCAGGTGCGCGCCGGACGCTATGACGAGGCCATCGTCGCCATCGACGCCGCTATCGCCGGCCTGCCCGTCAACGCTTCCACCCAGGTGCTGATCGCCGACCTCCGCAAGGAGAAGGCCGCGGCTCTGCTCGACCGCGCGCAGTCCGCCATCAAGTCCAACGATCTCGCCGGCGCCCGCGCCGCGCTCGCCGCGCATGATCAACTCGTCCCGGCCAGCTCGCGGTCCAGCGCTCTGGAGCGCCAGATCGCCCGGGCGGGTTCCGATGTCACGTTCGCCGCCGATCGCGCCGCGACCGCGCAGCTCATCTCCAAGGGCCGCGCCCAGTATGTCGCCGGCGACCTCGACGGTGCGCAGGAAACTTTCCGCTCCATCGAAGCGCAGGAGCCCGACAACACCGTCGCCAAGGGATTCCTCCTACGCATCGCCGAGGAGAAGACCGAGACCGGTGCTCTCAATCGCCAGAAAACCCGCGCCCAGATGCTCGAGGAGGTTGCGAAGAGCTGGCAGCGCCCCGGTATCTATCAGGAGCGGGCGCGCGAGGCGGATCCCGCCGCCACCGTCGCACCGCTTGCGCGCAAGCTCGGTGAGATCGTTTTGCCCGCCGTCAGCTGGACCCGCGCCCCGATCGGGGACGTGGTCGCCGCGCTGAGCGCCATCTCCGAGGAGTATGACCGCACCGGCGAGGGCAACAAGGGCGTGAACATCGTCCTGATCGATCCCAGCGGGAAGAATCCGCTGGTGAGCCTCACCCTGCGCAACACCACCCTGAAGCGGGTGCTCGACTTCGTCACCGAGGGCGTGGGTTACCAGTACGAGGTGCAGGCCGACGCCGTTGTGGTGCGGCCGGGTGGCGAGACCTCGACCCTCGAGACCCAGTTCTTCCCCATCACCCGCGCCACCGTTCTCCGCATGACGGGGATGTCCTCCACGCCCGCCCGCGATGGCGCATCCTCCGGCGAGCCGGCCTCCCCGGAGGCCGCCGTCCTCGGCGGTGAGGCCGCGGCCATGAAGGCCTTCCTCCAGCAGGCCGGCGTGAGCTTCACCGTCGAGGGCAGCTCGCTCGCCTATGATGGTTCCGCGATCATCGTCACCCAGACGGCCCGCAACAACGAGAAGATCCGCAACATCCTCGCCCGCTATAACGACGTGCGGCAGGTCGAGATCGAGGCCAAGTTCATGGAGGTCCAGGAGGGCGCGCTCGAGGAGCTCGGTGTGACTTGGAGCATGAACCGCCGCGGCATCCCGCGCGTGAACCCGACGACCGGCGCGCCGGTGCTCGACGCCAACGGCCGCCAGATCTTCGACGCCCAGGAAATCTACACCACTGGCGGCGTCACCCGCCCGCTCGTGGGCGCCTTCCCGGCGACCTCCAACGCCAACGCGCTGGTGATCAAGGATCCCGCGATCACGTTCTCGGAAAGCGATCCCAACCAGACGGCAGGCCAGCTGCGCGTGCCCGTCTCGCCGACCAATATCCCCGGCAGCGTGCAACTCGCCGCCACCGCCAACGCCTTGGGCTCCATCCTCGGCTTCGTCGGCGAGTTCGACGTCAGTGCCGCCGTGCGCGCCCTCTCTCAGAAACAGGGCACCGAGCTGCTCAGCTCCCCGAAGCTCACCGTGCTCTCCGGCAACCCGGCCAACATCACGGTCGCGCAGGAATTGAGGTTTCCGCAGAGCTACGGCGAGATCCAGAGCCAAGTCGGCTCCTCCGCCACCGGCACCGGCGCCGCCGGCGTCACCATCACTGCCGGCACCCCCCAGGAGTTCACCTCCCGCAATGTCGGCGTGGAGCTCAAGGTCACGCCCACCGTCGAGGAGGACAACTACAGCATCAGCCTCGACCTGAACCCTAAGGTTACCGAGTTCGAGGGCTTCGTCGAGTACGGTGGTCCCAGCGTGGCGATCTCCGGCACCACCACGGTCACCGTGCCGCCCGGTTTCTACCAGCCGATCTTCTCGGTGCGCGACATCTCCACCAAGGTCACCATCTGGGACGGCGCCACGCTCGTCATGGGCGGCCTCACCCGCGAGGAGGTCAAGAAGGTCAATGATAAGGTGCCGTTCTTTGGCGACATCCCGCTGCTCGGGCGGCTCTTCCGCTCCAAGGGCGAAAGCGCGCAGAAGCGCAACCTCCTGATCTTCGTCACCGCCAACCTCGTCAGCCCGGGTGGTTCGCCGAAGAAGCAGAACCTGAAGAGCACACCCGCCAACTCGCTCTTCCAGAATCCGACCATCGTCACCCCGGCCAGCTCCGAGCCGCGCACCCGTACCGGGGCGAAGTAACCCACGCGCGACGCCCGCCATGAAAACGCTTCTTCGACGCATCCCGGCGGCCGCCGCCTGGGTCGCCGCCTTGCTGCTGGCGCCGGTGGCCCACGCGGTTTCCGTTGTCATCAACGCACCCGCCAACGGCGCCAACCTGCCCACGGTCTCTTCGCCGGCGGGAGTCACTGTGTCGGCGACCGCCACACTGACCGGCGGCGCCACCTCGATCGTGTCCGTCGATTTCAAGGTCAACGGCGCCAGCATCGGCACCGTGGCCGGTTCGCTCGCTCCGTCCGTCACTTGGACGCCGACCGCTCCGGGTACTTACACCCTTACCGCGACCGCGGTCGACAATGGTCCTTCCGCTACCAGCACGGCCACCTCGTCGTCGGTTATCGTCACGGTGGGCGCCGTGCGCGTGCTCAGCCTCACCGCACCTGCATCGGGTGCGAGCATTCCGCAGAACTCGTCTTTCTTTCTGCGGTCCTCCGCATCGATGTCCGATGCCGTGGTGGGCAGCGTTGAGTTCTTCGTGAACGGTGTCTCCGCCGGAACGGTCACACGCGCGCCGTACAATCTGGCGCATACCACCGCGCTTCCTCCCGGCGCTTACACGGTTTCCGCCCGGGCCTTGCTGACCGACGGAGTCACCACGGTCGATTCCGTGACAAACACATTGACGGTGGTGACGGCGACCGGCACCGCACCCACGGTTTCCCTTACCGCGCCGTCCACGGGATCTTTCGCGGCGGTCAACTCCTCGGTGACTCTTTCCGCCGTCGCTTCCGACGCCGACGGCTTTATCCCGACGACGACGCCCGGCGGCGTAATCTTCTACGTCGACGGGGATCCGGTGGCGACCGACCTGGTCGCACCGTATTCGGTCACTTGGTCGCCCTCGGCTGCGAAATCCTACTCGATCCGGGCGCTCGCCGTGGACGACAAGGGCAATCAGACCCTGTCGAACGCCGTGATCGTCACCGCTGTGGCTGCGATGCCGACCGTTTCCCTTGCCGCGCCTGCCAACAATGCCACCGGCACCGTGGGTTCGGCCGTCACCCTGACGGCGTCCGCTGCGGCCAGCACTGGTGCGGCGGTTGCCGGCGTGACGTTTTTCCAAAACGGCACGCAGATTGGAGCCGAGGACACCTTGGCTCCCTACACGGTTTCCTTCACGCCGGCCACCGCGGGGACTTACGCCCTGACGGCCACCGTCCGAGATGACGCGGGTATCTCGGCAACCTCCTCGACCGTGAACTACACGGCCACGTCGGCCCAGCCTACGATTGCACTGACCGCGCCGGCGACAGGTGCCACCATCACGGTCAACACGGCCATCACCGTCACCGCGGCACCGACCGCTGGCACGGGAGCAACCATATCGCAGGTTCAATTTCTCCTCGGTGGTACCACGATCATCGGGACTGTTACTTCCGCCCCGTACTCGATCTCCTGGACTCCCGCGACCACGGGCAACGTTTCGCTCACCGCCCGCGTTCTGGACTCCAGCGGCGCCTCGGTCACCTCCTCCGCGGTTTCCGCCACGGTGGTGGCTGCTCCCACGGTTTCTCTCACGACGCCCGCGAACGGCAGTTCCGGCACCGTGGGCTCGCCGGTCATGGTCAGCGCCAGTCCGACCGCCAGCCCAGGTGCCTCCGTAAGTAAGGTGGCGTTTTTCGTGACGCCTTCAGGTGGTGCGCAATCCCAGATCGGGGCCGATGTAGTGACTCCGCCCTACACCGTGGCGTGGACACCTCCATCCGCCGGTAATTTTTCCCTGACCGCGGTGGTCACGGATTCTACCAACCAGACGGCAACTTCAACCGCCGTTGCCGTGGCCGTGGCCAACTCGCAGCCCACGGTCGCGCTTACGTCGCCCGGCGTGGGTTCGGTGCTCACCGGAGGCTCCAACGTTTCCCTGGCGGCCACCGCCACGGCGGGAAGCGGCGCGACGATCGCGCAGGTTCAGTTTCTGGTGACGCCTTCCGGCGCTACCGCCGCGGTTGTGGGTACCGACACGTCCGCTCCCTACGCTCTCACGTGGGTGCCCACCACTGCGGGGAATTACACCATCACCGCCCGGGTCACCGATACGAACGGCAACACGGTCACGTCGACCGGCGTGAGCGTCACAGCGGTGACGGCGACCTCCGTAGCGTTGACGGCGCCGGCGAATAATTCCGCCGCCACGGTGGGATCGGCGACGACGGTGACGGCCTCGGCAACGCCGATCGCGGGTGCAACGATCCAGTCGGTTTCCTTCTCGTCGACGGTGGGCGGTGTGACGACGGCGCTAGGCACCGTGAACGCTGCGCCGTACACGATCGCGTGGACCCCGGCCGCGGTTGGGGCAACAACCCTGACGGCTTCGGCTACTGACTCCAACGGCACAGCAGTGACTTCGAGCGCGATCACGGTGAACGTGGCCGCGATTGCCCCGACGGTGGCTGTGACCGCGCCCTTGAACGGCGTGGTGGTCACCGCGGGAAGTAACTTCACTGTCTCGGCCAATGCCGCGCCCGGTACGGGCGCGACGATTTCTCAGGTTCAGTTCTACGTGGGCTCGACGCTGATCGCGGTGGATACGTCCGCGCCGTACTCCGTCACGTGGGTACCAGCTTCGGCTGGCGCGCAGAGCATCACGGCGCGGGTGGTCGATTCCAACGGCACCACGGTCACCTCGACGGCGGTTTCCCTCACCGCGGTCACCTCGACGTCGGTGGCAATCACGGCGCCCGCCGCCAACGCGGCCGCCACGGTGGGATCGGCCACTACGGTGACGGCCTCGGCGACGGCCACGGCTGGTGCGACCATCCAGTCGGTTACTTTCTTCGCGGCCCCGGCGGGTGGCGCCCCGGTGCAGATAGGTCTGCCCGCGACGTCTGCGCCGTACTCCGTTGCTTGGACCCCCGCGGTCGCCGGGTCCTACACCCTTACCGCGGTGGCAGTCGATTCAGCCACCACGTCGGTGACTTCCTCCGGAGTTGTGGTGACTGCTGGAAACTCCTTGTCGACGGCTGCTCTCACCGCGCCGCTGCCGGGCGCTCTCGCAACCGTTGGGCTCGGCACGACGCTCTCGGCCAACGTCGCGCCCGGTTCGGGTGGAGCCACGATTACTCAGGTGCAGTTCCTCGCGGGAAGCACCGTGGTGGCGACCTTGCCCGGTGCCGTCGGGGTAACCTCTTACTCCACAACTTGGACGCCGACTTCGGCCGCGAATGTTGCGCTTACCGTCAAGGTCACCGACTCAAACGGCAACACCACAACTTCGTCCGCGGTCAATGTCACCGCGGTCACCACGGCGCCGGTCATCACCTTGGTGACGCCGACTGCCGGCCAGACCCTGGGCGTCGGTGCGATAGTGAACTTCTCCGCTACGGCTTCAGCCACCGCGCCTGCCGCCGTGAGCCGCGTGGACTTCCTGGCGGGCGGTAATGTTGTCGCCACCTCGTTGGCCCCGACCGCGGGGGCCTATACCGCCTCCTGGAGCCCCTCCACCTCTGGAGTCACCACAATTGCGGCCCGGGTGACGGACTCCAACGGAACAGTGGTGACCACCTCAGCCATCAACGTGAATATCGTTGGTCCAGCTGTTGCTATCACCAGTCCCACCAATGCTTCGGTCGTTGGCAGCGGTTCTTCGGTTTCCCTCACCGCCACGGCCTCGGCCACTGCGCCGGCCACGGTCAGCCGCGTCGACTACTTCGCGGGCACGACCTTCATCGGTTCTTCGAACACGGCGCCGAACTACGCGGTGACCTGGACCGCCTCGCCGGCCGGTGGAGTCAATCTCACGGCCCGCGTCGTCGACAGCAACGGGGTGAGTGTCACTTCCCCTGCGGTTAGTATCACTGTTTCCGCGTTTGCTCCCTCAGTCAGTTTGACCGCCCCCGTGAACGGGGCCGCGGTCGCTCTCGGCGCCGCCAACACGCTTTCCGCCAACGCGAGCGCGGCCGCGGGCCTTTCCGTCGCTAAGGTCGAGTTTCTCGCCGGCGGGGTGGTCGTCGGTACCGCCCTCAACGCGCCGTATTCGGTGGCCTGGACTCCGTCCGCCGCCGGCATCGTCGCCGTGACCGCCCGGGTCACGGACTCAGTCGGCACTGTCGTAACCTCAGGGGTCGTGAACGTGAATGTCACCGCCCCCAGCGTGGCGATCACCGGCCCCGCTTCCGGTTCGACCGCTGGCTTCGCCACGCCCGTCACACTTACCGCCACCGCTTCCGCGGTGGCCCCGGCGACGGTTGCAAAGGTCGACTTCTACGTGGGTTCCACCTTCATCGCGACCGGCGCTGCCGGTGCGGGCGGCACGTACACCGCGGCTTGGACTCCGACCGCCACCGGCACGCAGTCCGTCATCGCTCGTGTGACCGACTCCAATGGCGCCGTGGTTTCCTCCTCGGGAGTCAGCATCATTGTCTCCACCACGCCGCCGGTCGCAACCCTTACCAGCCCGAGCACCGGATCCTCGTTCGTCGTCGGTGTGCCGGTCACGCTGACCGCAACCGCCACCGCGGGTGGGGGAGCGACGGTCGCCCGGGTCGATTTTCTTTCCAACAGTTCGACCGTGCTGGGAACCGCGCTGGTCCCGGCGGGCGGTGTTTACTCGATCACTTGGACGCCCACCACCGCCACTAACGTGCTCAACCTTTCGGCGCGCGTCACCGACTCCAACAATGCCGTAGATACTTCAAACGTCGTCACCGTCAGCGTCACCTCGTCCACCACGCTCGGTGTGGCTCTCGCCGTCACCGGCGGCTCCGCTACCGTACCGGTCGGCTCCACGCGCTTCCTGACCGCCACCGTCTCCGGCCTCGCGGCCATCGCGCAGGTGGAGTTCTTCCTCGATGGCGTCTCGATCGGTGTCGATACCAGCGCGCCGT
>JACCDP010763999.1_pt1 | contig 15347 bp, 7 predicted proteins | sample 7445841 | NCBI WGS metagenome assembly JACCDP01 (sample SAMN15323441, study PRJNA562643) | freshwater metagenome | isolation source: river surface water | place: USA:Blue River Watershed | collected 2017-08-17 | reverse complement strand
GGCTGGGTCAGCGTGTAGTTGCCCGACTCCGTCCCGCCAATCGTGTTCGCAGCCGTCACCACCTTGGCAACGCCCACGTTCTTGTCAGCGAACGTGCCCGCTTGGGTCAGGGTCACATTGGCAGCATCAGCGACCACAACACCCACCAAGGTGCCGTTGCTCAAAGTCGCCGTCGTTGTGCCATCGTAGACCTTGTTCGCAACCGTCGTGCCAGACACCGTCAAAGCTTTAGCGGTGATGTCTGCACTCAAGCCCGTAGGCTGCGTCAGCGTGTAGTTGCCCGACTCTGTCCCGCCAATCGTGTTCGCAGCCGTCACCACCTTGGCAACGCCCACGTTCTTGTCGGCGAACGTGCCCGCCTGGGTCAGGGTCACATTGGCAGCATCAGCGACCACTACACCCACCAGCGTGCCGTTGCTCAGCGACGCCGTAGTTGAGCCGTCATACACCTTGTTGGCCACAGTGGTGCCGGAAACCGTCAACGCCTTGGCACTGATGGTGCTCGCCGTGTCATCCACATAGCTGATGCTGTAGTTGCCCGTCATGTCGGCATTCGCACCATCCTTGATGGTCACGCCAGAGGCTTGTACCGTCTTGTTGCCAGAGCCTACGTTCTTGTTGGTAAACGCCAGTGTGGCCGATGCGTTCACAGCATCCCCACTGGCCAAAGCGCCCACCGTGGCCACCCCGGTGGCATTGGTCGTGCCGTCATAGGTCTTGCTCACGCTAGGTGCTGTCACCGTTAACGCTTTAGCTGTGATGTCCGCGCTCAAGCCCGTAGGCTGCGTCAGCGTGTAGTTACCCGCCTCCGTCCCGCCAATCGTGTTCGCAGCCGTCACCACCTTGGCAACGCCCACGTTCTTGTCGGCAAACGTACCCGACTGGATCAGGGTCACATTGGCAGTGTCCGTAGCTTCAACACCCACCAACGTGCCGTTGCTCAGCGACGCCGTAGTTATGCCGTCATACACCTTGTTGGAAACTGTGGTGCCAGAAACAGTCAACGCCTTGGCACTGATGGTGCTCGCCGTGTCATCCACATAGCTGATGCTGTAGTTGCCCGTCATATCGGCATTCGCACCATCCTTGATGGTCACACCAGAGGCTTGCACCGTCTTGTTGCCAGAGCCTACGTTCTTGTTGGTAAACGCCAGTGTGGCCGATGCGTTCACAGCATCCCCACTGGCCAAAGCGCCCACCGTGGCCACCCCGGTGGCATTGGTCGTACCGTCATAGGTCTTGCTCACATTCGGGGCTGTCACCGTCAACGCCTTGGCTGTGATGTCCGCGCTCAAGCCCGTGGGCTGGGTCAGCGTGTAATTGCTCGACTCCGTGCCGCCAATCGTGTTCGCAGCCGTCACCACCTTGGCAACGCCCACGTTCTTATCAGCGAACGTGCCCGCCTGGGTCAAGCTCACATTGGCAGCATCCCCCGCAGCAACACCCACCAGCGTGCCGTTGCTCAGCGACGCCGTCGTTGTGCCGTCGTACACCTTGTTAGCCACAGTGGTGCCAGACACCGTCAACGCCTTGGCTGTGATGGTGCTCGCCGTGTTGTCCACATAACTGATGGTGTAGTTGCCTGTCATTTCAGCGTTGCCACCATCCATGAGGGTCAGGCCAGAGGCTTGTACCGTCTTATTGCCAGCGCCGACATTTTTATTGTTGAAGACCAAGGTGGCCGCAGCATTCACCACATCGCCACTGCCCAGGGCGCCCATCGTCGCCACGCCACTGGCGCTGGTCGTGCCGTCGTAGGTTTTGCTGACGCTGGGCGCAGTCACTGTCAGTGCCTTGGCTGTGATGTCGGCCGTACTGGCAGCGGTCACATTTTGCAAAATGTAATTACCCGCATCGGCACCTCCCAGGCTCAGCCCTTGGACCGCCACCGCTCGGCCCACGCCTACATTTTTGTTGGCGAACAAGGCCGATGTCTTGTCGTAAAGCAAAGCGTCGCCGCTGACCGCATCGGTCGAGGCCAGTGTCACCGCCGCGGTGTATCCGCCATCGTAAGTTTTGGCGCTGGCCGTGGCACTGATGGTCAGGGCTTGGGGGGTGATGGTCTGAACCCCCAGCACCTCCACCGTGTTGCTGAAATTCGCCCCCACCAGGTTGCTGACACTGGTGGCGGCCAGGTTGTAAGTGCCAACGTTGGCATGGCCCGATGTCGAGCGCTGGGCGGGCAAGGTCGTGGGCGCCAGCTGTACCGTGACACTGCCGCCATAGTCTGCGTCCACCATGTCAAAGGCGCCCGCATTGGAGATCACCGTCACATTGCTCACCACGCTGCCGTAGGTGCTGCTGTAGTAACTGGCAGTGGGCGTGGCCACCGCGCTGGCAGACCCGTAGGTGGCCGTGGTGTTGGGCACACGGATCAGCAATTTGTCTGCCGGCACCACGGTGAAATCGCCGGTCTGGTAAGAGGGGCTGTAGTTGCCCGTGTTGACGCCCGCCGGCGTCAACACGTTGGCATAGGTGCCCATGGTTGAGCGCTGAAGCGCCGTCAGGCTGCTGCTCACCGTGGGCCCCGAGCCATTGGCAAAGGTCAAATTGGCGCTGCTCTCGCCCGCCACAAAGCCCGAATAAGCAACACCATTGAACACCGTGGTGCTGTCCGGAACGGCAAAGAAGTTGGCATCGTTGTTCGCCTTGACGATCAGTGTCTTGGGCGTGATGTTGGCGCTCAACCCGCCGGGCTGCGTCAGCGAATAGTTGCCCGCCTCCGAGCCACTCAGCGTGTTTGCAGCCGTCACGGCTTTGGCATTGCCCGCGTCTTTGTTGGCAAAACTGCCCGCTTGCGTCAGCATCACATTGGGCTCATCAGTTGCCACCAGCCCAACCAGGCTGCCGCCGCTGAGGGTGGCTGCCGGGGTGCCGTCGTACACCTTGTTCGCCACCGTGGTGCCCGAAACCGTCAAGGCCTTGGCCGTGATGTCGGCGGTGGTGGTGAAGGGGTTGGCCAAGGAATAGTTGCCCACGTCGGCGCCCCCCAGCACCACCCCCGTGACGTTCACGGTTTTCGCCACCCCCACATTTTTATTGGCAAAAGCTGACACAGCGGCCGAGTTGTCCACCTGCACATCGTCCACGCCCAGCACACCACTCAAGCTGCCATTGCTGCTCAAGGTGGCCGTGGTGGTGCCATCGTAAGTTTTGGCGTTGGCACTCAAGCCTGACAGGCTCAAGGCCTTGGGGGTGATGTTGGCTGTGGTGCTGGTGCTTGCGGGCACCTGGTAATTGCTGACATCGGTCCCGGAAGCCGCGACACCGGTGACGTTCACCGTCACCCCGGTTGCCGCATTTTTGCTGGCAAAGCTGGCGTCCGCATTGCTGAGCGTGAAAAGATCGCCCGCCACACGGTCATCGCTCAGGCTCAGCGTGGGGACGGTGGTGGTGCCGTCGTAGACCTTCGGGGCTGCTGTGGCCGTCACCGCCAAGGGCCGGGGGGTGATGGTTTGCGTGCCCACCACCGACAAGGTGTTGCTGAAGTTGGGGCTGGTGGTGACGGCGCCGGTGGCGGTCACATTCCACAGGCCCACCACCGGGTTGTTCGAGGTGCTGGTGGTGGGGCTGTTCAAGGCCAAGGCAAATTGCGCATTGCCACTGGCACCATCGTTCAAGGTGTAGGTGCCGGCGCTCAAGCTCAGTTGCGCGGTCAAGTCAACCACACTGCCATCGGGCATCAGGTACTTGGCGCTGGTGACGCTGTAATTGGGCGCGCTGCCATACACCATGCTGGCATCGGCCACGCGAATCAACAATTGGTTCGCCGGCACGATGGTGTAAGTGCCCGTGCGGTAGGTGATGTCGTAGTTGGTCGCGGTCAAGCCACTGGGCGTCAAGTTGTACTGGCCGGCGCTGTTGGTGCCGGGCGAGCTGCGCGCAATGGCCAGGGTGCCGCCCAACACCGCCGAGGTTTCCTGGTTCACAAAACCGCTGTAACTCACCCCCGCATAGCCTGCCACGTCACTTAATGTCACGAAGCGCGCATCGTCGTTGGCTTGCACCACAAGCGGTGCGGCCGTGATGGTGCCCGTGGCCGTGGTGCCTGTGGCGGTGGTCGCATAGCCAGAGACCGACCAGCTGGGCGAGCTGGAAATGGCCCGCAGGCTCAGGGACATGCTTTTGTTGGTTCCCACATCGGCCGTGCTGTAGGTGGCGCCATTGGGCGTGAAGCCCATGCTGTCGCCATCCACGGCGGCCGAGGCTGTCCCCCCCGTGATCACCGCATTGCTGGCCAGTGTGGTGCCGTCGTAGACCTTGCTGGCGGTCACGCTGGCACCGGTCACGGTCAACGAGGGCTGCAGTCGGTAATAAAAATTGCGCGTGCCGGCCACCACAGTGCTGAGCGAGGTCAGATCGGCGTTGTAGGTTTTGTATTTGACCGCCCCGGTCGCACCAGCCAATTTCAAACCCAGGTTGCTGGTCGATCCGTTGGCCGGCGTGGCTGTGGGCGAACCCGCAAACAACACCAAGGTGCCCGTGCTGCTGGTGGTGACCATGTTGGTCAGGGTCAAGTCGCTGCTCAGGGAGCTGTTGGCCGCCGAGTCCGAGCCCGCAATCAGCCGGATGATGCTGTTGGCGCCAGTGAGCGTGATGGCTTGATTGATGTTGACAGTGCCTGTGGCCTGCACGGTCACATTGCCGGTTCCGGAAACAATCCCCATCAAGCTGGCCAAGGCCAGGTTGCCAGATCGGTAAACCACCAAATTGGCGTTGCTGGTGACACTTCCGGTCCCCAGCGCGCCACTGGTCGAAGTCAATTTACCGACTTGCAAAGTACCGCCATTGATGACAGTGCTTGACGCCCGGGTATTGTTCGCGCCAATCACCACGGTCCCCAGCCCCGATCCCTTGGTCAACGTTCCTGAACCAGAAATCCTCCCTTCGAGGATCAAGGTTCCGTTGGACGCCGCATCGACGGTGAAGGTGCTGTTCGATGAGATATTGGAGTTTAAGGTGGTGATCCCCGTGGTGGAGTTGGTGATGGTTCCGCTACCCGCACCAAAGGTTATCGCTCGTGCACTGAGCGGCGTGACACCCTGCACATCCAGAATTCCTCCGGATTGAAGTGTAATGACGCCATTTGCATTGGCTGGCCCCAGGGCGCCCGCACTGGTGATGATCAACGTTCCATTGGCAATGGAGACCGCGCCGGTAAAGCCAGTTTTGCTCCCTGAAAAAACTTGACGTGCATTGTTAATACTCAAAGCGGAGGACAAAGTCAATTGACCAGAAAAATCGCCACCGCCATTGAGAATGGTCAAGTTACTTCCCAATGTTGCACTGCCAGCGCCTGACAATGCCTTCAGCGTGTTACCGCCGCTTGAATTTGGCAGACTTGCGCTGAAACTTCCCGCAAGGTTGAGGCCACTGGATGCACCGATCGACCCTGTTGTGTCCAGCGCCAAAGCACTGAAGGCATCCACATTGGTTGGGCCGGTATAAGTGTTGGTATAGGTGAGGTTCACAGTGGTTGTGCCACTGCCTGAAGTGTTGACAATGGACACCCCCCCCGTGCCGCTGATCACCCCGCCCATGGACGACGTCGCGCCTGCCGGTTGCGCCAAGGTGAGCGTGTTGCTGCCAAGTGTGACACCGCCGCCAGGAAAGCCGGAGGCGTTCAGTCCCTTGATCGTGACACCCGAGGTCGCGCCACTGATGTTCAGGACACTGGTGCTGGCGGACAAGGAGATGGAGGTATTGGGAAGCGATGCCGTGCCAGAAAGAAACAAGGTTTTTGCACTGGGAACGGTCAAGGTGCCGCTCCAAGCGTTGGGCGCAGTCAGGGTCAAGTTGCCCGACCCCGTCCAGGTGAATGCGCCGGTCGCGGTGTTTGTTCCCGAGAGCGTCAAGTTGCCAGAGCCCAGCATGGTCATTGCACCCGCGCCCGAGATGGCGCCACTGAGCGTCAAGGCATTTGATCTAGAGGTCCTCAAAGTGCCATCCACACGGATATCACCCGCAATCGAACCTGTTGTACCGCCGGCGCCCAGTGTCAGTGCGCCCCCGGTTGGAATGGTGGTCAAGCCGGTGTAGGTGCTGTCTCCCGTCAGGTTCAATGTCCCAGAGCCTGGCAACACCATGCCCCCCGTGCCGCTGATCACACCCGCGTAAGTTTGGGACGGTGCGACGTTTGTCCAGGTCAAGGTCTTGCTGCCCAGCAAGGTGGCACCGGTGCCTGTCATGTATTTCAGACTGGCACCCGAGGTCGTGGCACTGATGTCCAGTGTTCCGCTGTTACTGACAAACGGACTGTTTGCAAAGGAAGTAGCGCCCGACAAGGCCGCTGTGGCGCCTGCTTCAATAGTGGCCATACCCGTACTGGACACATTGCCACTGAGCGTCACAACACTTGGACCACTGAATCTGAGAGCGCCGGTACCTGAAATGTCATTGCTGAATGTGAAGGCATCGCTTCGGTTGAACTTGAGCGTGCCGCTGAGCGCAATTGGCCCTGCAACACTGCCACTCAAGCCTGTGGTTGCGCCTGCATCGCCGAGTACAAGTGTGGCCGAACTGTTGATTGTCGTGGTCCCTGTGTAGCTGTGATTGCCGGTGAAAACGATGGGTTTTGCAATCGCGATGATAGAGACATCACCCGTCCCGCTGATGACACCGGAATAAGTGGTGTTCACAGCAACGCTGGCCGATATGTTTAACAAACGGGCACCCAGGAAGACATTCCCGTTACCCGACAGTCCTTTAATCATGGCCCCAGTGTTTGTATCACTGATGTCCAAGGCTGCATTGTTTGCTACAAATGGAGAAGAAGCGATGCCACCAGCGCCTGACAACGCCAGAGTCCCTGCGCTTATTGTGGTGCCGCCGGTATAGGTGTTGGCAGCTGTCAACGTGAGGGTGCCGACACCCGTCTTGGTCAGTGTGCCAGAAGGACTGTTCAACACGGTTGCCAAGGTGACGTTTTGTCCGTTGGTATCAAAGTTGAAACTTTGGCTGGACGTGGTGTTGTCAAACCTGGCGGAGTAATCTGTGGTGTTGGCACTGGTGAACTGCAGGGTTCCGCCGGAAAAAATCAGTTTGCCGGTCGACCCAATGGCGGTAGACGATCCCAAACTCAGCGTGCCTGCACCCAATACCGTGCCAAGGGTGTAGGTGTTGTTGCCGGTCAAGGTCAAACTGCCTGTGCCCAGTTTGGTCAGCTTCCCTGCGCCAGTGATATTGCCCGCATAAGTCGATGCCGCGTCCTGAGAGATCGAGAAGTTGCCAGCGGTCCCGGTCATCGCAATGTTGCCGCTGCCCTTCAAGCCGCCAGCCGTCGCAACCCAGGCTGTTCCTGCGTTGGTGCTCCAGGCGATATTGCTGTTGAGCACAATGCTGCCCGCTGCATTCAACACCAGGTTTGAACCTGAGGTCCAACTCAACGGTGCAGCCAGGGTGATGTCGCCCGACTGCGTCCCACCAGCCCCCGTGCTGATGGTGATACCGCTGGACGCCAAGGCTGTTTGCAGGGCCGTCACATTCACCACAGAACTGTCGGCCGTGGCCGTGTAGCTTCCGGTGGTGCCTGAAGTGGCGGCGGAGCTGATGGTGAGGTCATAGGGGTCCAGCAGCCACTCGCCATATACGCACTTGGGTGCACGCGTGCACACCTGAAGCTCATTCAACACCAGCCGATGGCCCGAGGTTTCCACACGCCCGCCGTTGCCGCCTTGTGGGCCGGCCTCGGCTGTGATGCGGCCATCCACCTGGGTCATGCCTTGGGGGTTGTGCACATCACTCCACAACACCACCTTGCCACCGTCGCCTTGGTCGGTGGCACTGGCGTCAATGCTCGCGCCCGACTGCATGCGCAGCTTGGTGGCCTGGCGCATGTCGCCACTGCCCTGCCAGTCGCCGCCCACCAGCACGGTGCCACCGCCCTTGGGACCTGTGGCCTGGATGTGGCTCGTGCTGGCCAGCTGGATATCGTCGCCCTCCAGCACAATTTTGCCGCCCTTGTTCACCAGGCTGTTGGCCTGCAGGCTGCCGCTGTTGCGGATGACGCCGGCTTGCAATGTTTGCAGTGCCACCGCCGACAAAATGATTTGCCCATCCGGCGCCAGCACCGCTTGCTTGTTCTCCACCAAGGCGGCCAGCGTGCTCGGCGTGGTGCTGATGTTGGCCAGCGTGCCCTGCCCGAGCAGGTTCAGGGTGATCAACTCGCCAGCGGCCAGGGCCACCGTGCCCGCTTGCGCCAGCACCACGCCGGCGTTGCGCACCTCGGGCGCCAGCAAGGCGATGTAGCCGCCAAGCGCCGCTTTGAGCTGCCCCTCGTTGACAAGCTTGCCGGTTGCGCCGTTGCGCGCGAAGCGGTAGTTGCCCGCCAGAAAATCTTCGTTGGCAATGCTGTGGGTGGTGGCGATCAGGCTGCCCACATCCACGGTGGACGTGGGCGAGAAATACAGGCCCTGGGCATTCGTCAGCACCACCTGCCCTGGCGCGCTGATGCGCCCAAAGATCTGGCTGGGGTTGGCGTCGTTGATGCGGTTGAGCGTGACCGCTTGCGCATTGGGTTGGGCAAACTGCACCTGCGCAGCGCTGCCAAGGTTGAAGCTGTCCCATTGGAGGATGGCCTTGGGGCTGCTTTGCTGCACCAGCAGGCTGGCCGCCTGCGCTGTGCTGGTCTGGCTGATGCTGGCTTGCCCGGCCACCAGCCGCCCGCCAGTGGGCAACTGGGTGGGCGCAGGAGGCGCTTGGGCCAGGGCATGCCCGCCCATCGACAAGCTCAAGGCCACGCTGGCCAGCATGCCGGCACTGCTGGAAGCCACCGCCTGGCCCGAGCGGCCTTTGCCAGCGCTGGCCGCAATTTCGGGCACAGCACACCAGCACTGGCGTGCCACCGACCACAGGGATTTGAAAATTCGGTTCATGTCAGTCGCTCGTGCTCAAAACGACACCGTGGCGTTCAGCCACAAACGCCAAGTTTTCAAAGTGCCATCGCTGTCGGCACCATTGCTCAAAGGCAAGGGGTTCTCGCCGATGCGGCGCGACAAGGTGGCTTTCACATCCAGCCCTTGCTGGCCTTGCCAGGCCACAGACACACCCAGGCCACGCAACATGGCGTGATCGCGTGCAGAGGTGTCCCCCACCGCCACATTGCGCTTGACCCAACCGTGATCGTGGAAGGCCGCCAAGGTCCACCGGTCCTGCCAGCGCTGGCGCAACTCGAGCAACAAGGTGTGGCCGCGCGAGCCGCTGATTTCATTCGCAGGGTAGGCGCGCACGCCGTTCACGCCGCCCAGGTACAACTTTTCGGAGGCATCGAGCTCGCGGCTGGCCCCTTGCCAGCCCCAGGCGGCATAGGCGCTGTAGTTGCCCTTCAAGGTCTGCTGTCGGCTCAGGTTCAGGTTGATTTTCCTGAACGCACCCGATTGCAAGGCGCTGTTTTGGGAAGGCACAGGGTCGGCATCGTCAGGACGCAATTGGCCCCACGCGCTGCTCAGGCTCAAGGCGCTGGCCCCACCGCCTTGCCACTCGTCAAACTGAGTGGCAGCCAAGCCGGCATTGAGCACCGCGACGGCATAACGCGATGTAGGCAACGACAGTGCGGTGTTGTCAAAGCGCTTGTGGTCAGCGCTGAATTGCAGGTTCAGGTTGCGCATTTGCGAGCGCCACAGTGGGTAGCTCGCGTCCAGGCCAAAATTGAACGCCGAGCCTTGCAAGCCCATGTAGGCGTTGGCACCGATGACGCTGTAATTCAAGTGGGAGGTGTGAAAGCCCACACGCCAACCCTCGTAGCCCCAGGGCAAGCTGTAAGCCAGGCGCAGATAGTGGCTGCCCTGGGTTTTCAGCGCATTCACCGACAGCAGGTCGCCCTGGCGCAAGGGGCTGTTCAAGGCGAGGTTGGCGCTCAAGCGCTGTGTGCCTGTGGCCAGGCCACCATGGTTGTCGGCGGTGAGGCTGCCAGCCCACAGGGCTTCGTCGGTGACCACCAGGCCCACATCGGTCTCGCCGTGCGCGCGCCCCGGCATCAGGCTGCCCACCACGCTCACACCCGGCAAATCGTCCAACAGCAGCAGGGCGCGATCGAGCTTGGCCGTGCTCAAGGGCTCGCCACTGGGGTGAATGCTTTGAACGGTGCGCACCAGGCGCTCGGCCACCATGCGCTGGGGTGCCTTGCCCGTCAGCAAGGCCTGCCCCATGGCCGCCTCGACGATGTGGATGGTGACGCGCCCTTCGGTCACGTCTTGCTTGGGCAAATAGGCCTGCACCCACCAGCCTGCGCTTCTGTAGGTGGACACCACGGCTTCGGCCGCCTGTTTGAGTTGGGCAAAGCTCAGCGCCCGGTTCAGCCAGGGCCCGAGGGCCGCCTGCAAGGTCGGGGTGTCGATCAGGGTGTTGCCATCCAGCTGAAAGGATTGCACAAGCACCGTCACGGCGCCAGGCTCGGCCATGGGCTCGGGCGGCGCGACGCGAGGACGCGGGGGCAACTTGGGCTGGGGCCGCGGCAAGGCTTGCTCGCTTTGCTGCAACAGCGAGCCGGCGCTGGGCTGCGACTGTGCAAGGGCAAGCCAGGGCATGGCGCATGCCAAAGCCAGCCACAGCTTGCAAAGCCAGCGCGTCATCCGTGGAGCGTCAAAGAAATGCATGCATGCCCAAGGGTTTAGGTTTTGACCACTTGGATGGGCTCGAACAATTGGTAGCCCACGTTGCGGATGGCTTCAATCACTGCACCATCGGCACCCGCTTCATGCAGTTTTTTGCGCAGGCGCACCATGCGCACTTGGGCGCTGGCCTTGACAGCGTCGGCGTCGCTCAAGCCGCAGCAATCGGCAATTTGCTGAAAATTCAAGCGCGCGTCTGTCGCTTGTGCAAAGGCTTGCAACAGCGTCGCCTCGGTGGCCGTGATGCGCACGGAGCCACTGGGGCCTGTCAGTTGGAGTTTGTGTAAGGTGAGCACGGCATGCTGTCAGGGGTAGCAGAGACCGTGAATTAAATGAATTGTTTTGCCAGATAGCTTTCAAATGCTTTCACATTTTTGCTAAAAACAACAAAACCAATAACGAATGCAATCTTTTGAAAGCTTATGCAAGCTTTCGAAATGAAAAGATCTGTTTCTGGCCTCAGTCCAGCAAGTGGATGGGCGTGAGCAATTGGTAGCCGACGTTGCGCAGGGCCTCGATGCACTGCCCCTCGGCCCCCGCTTCGAGCAGCTTTTTGCGCAAGCGCGTGATGCGCACTTCCAGGTTGGTCTTGCTGCCATCGGCAGGGTCCAGGCCAAACAATTCCAACAACTGCCAGTTTTCCAATTTGCCGGCGGGGGCGCGGGCAAATGCCGTCAACAAGTTGGCTTCTGGCGGTGTCAGCCGAACTTGACCGCGTTGGCCGTGCAGTTCGCGCTGTGCCAGTCGCAAGGCCCCTTCGGGCGAGACAGCCTCCATTTGGCGCGCCATGCGCCGGCGCGCAAAACTTTTGATGGCGGCAGACAACTCTGCAAAGGGCACAGGCTTGGCCAAATAAAAATCGGCGCCGCAGTCGTAGCCCACCACCTTGTCTTGCAGGTCTGAGCGCGCCGACACGATGATGATCCCCACCAAGGGTTGCACGTTGCGGATGCGGCGCGACAGGCTGAAGCCGTCTTCCCCCGGCAAATTCAGGTCGATGAGAAACAAGTCGGCGCTGGTGCCGCGTGCCCGGTCTTCCAGCTCTTCCGCGCAAGACAGGGCCACCACATGGTGTCCCTCGGTGCGCAAAGCGTCGGCCGTCAGCTCACGCAGGTCGTCATTATCTTCAACCAGAACAATGTTTAAGTGGGCAACCATAGTTCAAAGCAGATGCGTTCGTTCTCTGGAAAGTAGCGCAAACCGCCACCAAGCTTCTTGGCCAGCGTGTGCGACAAATAAAGGCCCAGGCCCGTGCCCGACTTGCTTTGGGCCGCGCCGCTGCGGTAGTACTTGCTGAACAGCCGATCGGCATCCGGCCAACCGGAAGCGCCGGGGCGGTTCAACACCTGCAGTGCCACGCCCGGTTGGCCTTGCTCATTGGGTTGACGCAACAAACGAACCTCGATGGTCGACGCCACGTCGCCATGGCGCAAGGCGTTTTCCAACAGGTTGTTGACAATGATTTGAAAGCATTGCACATCTGTGTCGATGGCAAGGTCTGGCGTGATTGCACCTGCAAAACGCTCGGCACGGCCTTTGCGGTCTGACAGGCTTTGCTGCACGAGTTCGCTCGCCTGCACGCGGCGCTTTTGCAGCACGAACTCGCCTTCGGCCATGCGATCGGTTTGGATGCAACGGTCCAGAATGTCCTTGATGCTGGTGACCGCGCGGTTGACGTAGTCGGTGGTGCGGCCATCGCTTCGCGTGGGGCTGACGGCCATGTCGATGATGGACAAGGGCGTCTTGATTTCATGCATCAACATGCTCAGCAATTGCGACTGGTCTTGCCGCCGTTGTTGCTCCAGGGCCAATTGCTCGCGCGACAAAAACAGATGGTTCGCCAGTTCCAACTGCATGTTTTGGATTCGGCGCGAGCGCATGATCAGCAGGCAAGACATCAGGATGCCTGCAATCAGGCCATACAGAATCACGCCATAAATCGAGCCTATGGTGCCCCAGAACACGCCCAAACTGGGCAAGACGCTCAAAGCCAGCACACAGCTGAGCACGGTGTAATAGCCCACCACCAGGTATTTGGGCAGCACATAGGCGTAGGCTTGCGTGGGAAGCGGCGCCTGCGGTCGGATGCCCCATGACACCAGCATGGCCACACAAAGGCCCAGGGCGTTGAAGGCCATGTTCAAATTGAGTGCCAAGTTGACGCGCCCCAACAGGAGCAGCAGGATCGCGGTGACACTGATGGGAAAGATGCCCCCAAAAAGCCAGTGAGCCCAGCGCGGCAACCGGTACTCGCGCAAGAAGCGGTATTCAAAAGCGAAAGACAGCAGCGAAGTGCACAAAACCAGCGCGTTGTAGCCGCCATCCAACTGCGCTGGCGTGAGCCAAGACGACAACAGCAAACGGTGATAGCCCAGGTAACTGGCGGTGTAGAGCAACAACGCAATTTGCCGGAGCAAGAACAGGCCATTGATGCCATCCCTGTCGCGCAGCCAGGCCAAGAGCACCCAGATCAGCAGCGAAAAAATCGCCGCCAGCAAGCCCTCGTAAAGCAAGCCCAGGCCCAGCTCATCGCGCTGCATGTCCTGTGCGCTCAAGGCCTCCACATGCAAGAGTTGCGTGCTGCTGGTGCGCAATTGCAGCCACACCTGGCGTGGCACGTCTTGGGCGGGGATCACAAAGGTGTGGTGCAGCGACGGGTATTCAGCTTCGCCCCACGCAGTGCGGTCGCCCGCCACACGCTGGCCTTCGCTCGGCGTGGGGCTGGCGGGGTCATGAAGGGTGATGCGATCGAGAAAAACCGGTCTGATGCGCAAGACCAACTGGCCCATGTCGTTGGACTTTGGCGTGGACACTGCGCCAATGGTCAAGCGAATCCACTGGGTTTGCGGGCCAAAGCCCTTGCTCAAGACGCCCGTGTAAGGGGTGTAGGTGGCGGCCTGCGCTTGCGCCAAGGTGGCAGCGCCCGTTTCATCGGTCCAAAAAGCCCGCTCTTGAATGAAGTCTTGCGCCCAACTGCCGCGCGGCATCAGGGCGAGCAAAACGGTGATCAGACAAAGCCCCCCGCTCAAGAGAAGCCTGCGAAATAAATGGGCGCACATGGTGCTCATAGTATGCCCCAGCCCCAAAAGCATGGGCTTTCGCAGTCAGTTGCCACGCCCCCTTCATGCAGGCTGCCGTGTTCGGCACAGCACAGACAGTTGGTACGGTCTTTTCTAGAGTGCGCTGTCATCCAAGAACTGAACTCTTCATGAAAGGCCTGAAAAATGAAACGCTTCCATGCCCTGCGCTTGCCCCTTTTCGGGCTTCTGGTTGCCCTGCCCCTGCTGGCGTCAGCGCAGAAGAAACCCGTCAAGCCGATGGACTTTGGCCAACAGGAATTTTTATCGCAGTGCGCCTCTTGCCATGGGCGCGATGGCAAAGGCAATGGCCCGATTGCCGACTTGTTGCGCAAACCACCGACCGACCTCACCACCTTGAGCCGCGGCAATGCCGGCATCTTTCCCATGGCGCGGGTGTACGACAGCATCACGGGAGACAACGTGCAAGCGCACGGCAGCCGGGACATGCCGGTCTGGGGGCAGACTTACCGCATCAAGGCGGCCGAGCATTACGTGGACACCTTCTACGACCCGGATGCTTATGTCCGTGTGAGGGTGCTGGCGTTGGTGGAGTACATCAACCGCTTGCAGGGGGTGGGGAAGCCTTGATGGGTGGTACACCCTGATAGGGAAAGGGCTTAGCTTGGATTCAGAGGTTGCGCGTGGAGTTTGATACCCAGTGCAGTTGTAACCTTTAAGATGGTCGCAAAACTTGGATTACCTTCACCAGAAAGCGCCTTGTAGAGGCTTTCTCTGCCCAAGCCTGTGTCACGCGAAAGTTGCGACATCCCCTTGGCTCGCGCAATGGTGCCCAAAGCCTTGGCAATGAAGGCGGCATCATCCCCAGCTTCTTGCAAACAGGCTTCCAGATAAAGCGCCATGTCCTCTTCCGTTTTGAGGTGCTCAGAGCTGTCCCATTTCCGCAATTTAAGAGCCGCCATTCATCACTCCTTCAGTTGTCGCGCGAGGGCCTGCGCAGTTTGTATGTCTTTGCCTTGGCTGGACTTGTCCCCGCCAGCCAACAAGATAACGATCTCCATCCCTTTGAACGTGAAGTAAACACGATAGCCGGGGCCGTGATGGATTCTCATTTCCAAAACACCTGCGCCAACTGGCTTATGGTCTCCAAAATTTCCTTCTTCCACACGATCAATACGCGCTTGAATCCTGCGAGCAGCTTGCTTGTCACGCAGGTCAGCAAACCACGCATCAAATACTTCGGTGGTGTAGACCGTGATCATTCCCAATTGTATTCTTTGGGATACAATTTTGGCAAACAGTTCATGCCTTTCAGTCCTCCCCAAGCCAATCTCTTGTGCGCCCATCAACTTGGTAAGGTGTAAATGAAAACTGCCCTCGCAAGGGCAGTTTGACTTACTGAATGTGGAAATGAAAAACGCCCCGAAAGGGGCGTTTTTACTGAGGACTTGGCGGAGTGGACGGGGCTCGAACCCGCGACCCCCGGCGTGACAGGCCGGTATTCTAACCAACTGAACTACCACTCCGCGTGGTGCAACGTTCGCAACCGGTTTTGCAACCGGCTGCCAAGTGCTGCAAACTTGGCGACCCTACGGGGATTCGAACCCCGGTACTCACCGTGAAAGGGTGATGTCCTAGGCCTCTAGACGATAGGGTCAAAACCTGGACTGTTTCCAACTCGACGCTTTCTGGTGGAGGTAAG